>ENA-OQCO01000030-OQCO01000030.1-human-gut-metagenome-genome-assembly--contig:-NODE-30-length-69230-cov-7.085857_pt1 | contig 69230 bp, 57 predicted proteins | sample MGYA00242500_ERZ504582 | MGnify/ENA primary metagenome ERZ504582 (study PRJEB26092, sample SAMD00036346) | human gut metagenome | host: Homo sapiens | study: EMG produced TPA metagenomics assembly of... | reverse complement strand
ATGCATTGAAGGATGCAGGTCTTGATGTGATTGGTGTTGGAAAGATCAATGATATTTTCTGTGGTGAGGGAATTACACAGACTTACCATTCAGACAGTTCTGTGCATGGCATGCAACAGACGATTGAGATTTGTAAAGAAGATTTTCATGGCCTCTGCTTTGTGAATCTGGTGGATTTTGACGCTTTGTGGGGGCATAGAAGAAATCCGGAAGGATACGGACGTGAGATTGAGAAGTTCGATAGTGGACTCGGAACTCTGATGAATGAGTTGCGAGAGGATGATCTTCTGATCCTGACTGCGGATCATGGAAATGATCCAACTTATACTGGAACAGATCATACAAGAGAATATGTACCATTTATTGCATATTCAAAGAAAATGAAAGAAACAGGAGCTATTGAGAATCAGGATACATTTGCGGTGATCGGTGCATCTGTTGCAGAAAATTTTGGAGTACAGATGCCGGAAGGCACGATTGGAAGATCAATATTGAAGGAGTTGCAGTAGGTAAATAAAACTGCTGGTGGGGAGAATATGGGCGAACAGTATTTATATCAGAAATTCCCCTTCTTAAGTCAGAAAAAAAGGAGCTGTCTGAAATATGTTTTCGGACTGCTCCTTCTTTTTACTACCTATCGAATGCCTTTGAAAGTGACAGTTTTGCGCATCCCTCGTTTCAGGAATAATTTTTTATAATTTTTGGCCTGTTTTCTTGGAACATAGACTTTCATTTTTGCAGGTGTTCCTTTAAAGGCATTTGAACCAGTGTATTTCTGCGATAATCCTGGAGATTGAATGTTCAGTGTTCTTAATTTCTTACATCCGTATAATCACTGGTGTCAGAAGCTTTTTTGAGAATCTGGACGCAGGCAGATTGGCTGCGCTGCTGCCAGTGCTGAGATAAGAAGAGACAGTATCTGTACCATCGTCAAAAACCAGAGTTCCGGTATTTTGAGATGAAGAGGTGTCTGTATTTATAACAACGGCATATTCTCCGGAAACAGTCTGTCCTGGTGAGCCTTCAACAGCATCTGCTGATACAGAAAAACAGCAGAACAGACCTGTGAACAGAAAACCGATTCCCATAGAGAGAGGAAAAAATTTTTCTTTTTCATAGGGTTCCTCCAGTTTTATCTCAGTCGAGAAGACTCCCACCTCTTTCAGGTGGTGAGTAATAGCAAATTTGTCTCAGTGGGAGTCCAATCTCCGACTGAGATAAACGCTCCGCGAGGATGCGCAGTGATTCTGTAAAGAATATGTCAGCTTATGCTGACCAGAATCACGCGCCAAGTCTCACGGATGTTCGACTTGAATTTTCGTTTTTATTTTACCATCAGACTGGTGTAAAAGCTATTCTTTTCGCAGAAAATGCAATATCATGAAGAAAAGTAAACAGAAACGTAACCTGCCTGTGATTCAGGACAATAATTTGTTCTGTTGGCGATATTGTCTTGGTGACATCCCGTAAATGTTACGGAACGCTCTGGAAAAATGAAGCTGGTTTGGATATCCAACCTGAACGCTGATGTCACCAATGGACAGGCTGGTGCTGGTAAGCAGAGAGGTTGCTTTACTCATTCGATAGCGGATCAGGAAGTCCTGTGGAGACTGTCCGATCATATCTTTGAAAACTTTACCAAAATAGCTTCGGTCAAGATTACAGCGATTTGCCATATCTTCGACTGTGATTGGCAATGTATAATTTTGTTCAATAAAAGAAAGTGCTTCCTGTGCGTAAAATCTTGAAAGCTTTCCGCCCTGAAGTCTTTTTTTATTGGAAGAACCCTGGATAAGGGCATCCATAATAAGATATAACTGACCAATGATCCCAAATGGGCGGGAATTGTCCGGATATTGTGTCAGACGCAGCATTTCATCGCGAAGCTTATCTGCTGCTGTATCGGAAATGGGATGAAAGACCGGATGATCGTTGGACAGTCCGGCTTCTTCCATCAGCTCTTTTGCACGCAGTCCATCGAACTCTACCCAGACGTATTCCCATGGGAATTTCTGGTCAGCACTGTAAAGATTGATACGCCCCGGTTCAATGAGAAAGCCGGAATGTGCTTCCATATGGTAAACAGCACTGTCATCTTTTTCTGTAACACTCAGCATTCCTTTGCCGGAAATAATATAGTGAAAAAGATAATGATTACGTACAAATGGTCCATAAGAATGCAGAGGATCACATTTCTCATAGCCGTATTGGTATACGGTCAGGTCAAGAAAAAGTTCATTGGAAAATATGTGAAAAATAGAATCTGACATGGTTTTTATCATTTCCTCCTATGGGATATAGTAAAATATGCATAAAAACGAGATACAGAAATCATACAATTTTAACGAAATATCGCTATTTAGTACTATTATATACCATAATGAGTAGTAACATCAACATTATTCTGGAAATAACGCATTATGGTATATTTTGATGTTATCCATCTATGTACGAAGCTTTTCTTTTGGTGCTAGAATCGAATCAAACAGAGATGACCGGTCTGAATCTGAACTGCCGGATGGCAGTAAATAGCTGTAAAGAAGGGAGAAACAAATGGGAAAGCATAAAGTAGGTGCTGTTTTCCTTGCAGGCGTTCTGGCAATGGGAATAGTTATGACAGGATGCTCCGGAAAGGACGAAACAGAGGGCAAAACTGTAATTGAAATGGTACAGTATAAACCGGAGGCGGTAGATATTTTTGAACAGTTTCAGGATGAGTTCAATGCAACGCACGATGATATTTATTTAAAGATTGATTCACCGAACGATGCAATGACAATCCTGAAAACAAGATTTATCCGTGAGGATAATCCGGATATCATAGGAATTGGCGGGGATATTAATTATTCCAATTTTCTGGATGCAGACATGCTGATGGATATTTCTGATTTTGAAGGACTGAACGATATTAAAGAGAAATATCTTGAGATGAACAAAGATCTGGAATATGTGCCGAAAGATGGTGTTTATGCCGTTCCGTATATGGCAAATGCAGCTGGAATTCTTTTTAACCGGGATATGTTTGAAGAACATGGCTGGGAGGTTCCGACCACATGGACAGAATTTACGAATCTTTGTGATCAGATCCAGTCAGAAGGAATCCAGCCATTATATTTTGGTTTTAAAGATACATGGACTACACTGGCACCGTGGAATGCAATTGCAGTAAGTCTGTGCGATTCTGATCTGACTTATCAGGTAAACAGTGGAGAAACAACTTTTGCAGAAAATTACAGAGAAGTGGCAGAAAAGGAAAAAGCGCTTCTTGCATATGGACAGAAAGATCCGGTGTCTCAGGGATATAACGATGCCTGCACTGCATTCGCAAGAGGAACATCTGCGATGTTTACAATTGGAAGCTATGCGATCTCTCAGATCAAATCTGTAAATCCGGATATGAATATTGGTTCTTTTGTATTTCCGGCAAATGAAGATGCAGATAAAAATGTGCTGAATTCCGGAAATGATCTGATGTTCTGCGTGATGAAAGATTGTAAAAATAAAGAGGCAGCTTATGAAGTGCTCAGTTATATGCTCGAAGATGAAAATGTCAAAAAATATCTGAATGCACAGAGCGCTGTTCCATGTAAAAAAGGTGATTTTGAGATTACTCCGGAGCTGGAAGAAATGCGTGATTATATCGAAAACGGTATTGTAGCGGATTATCAGGACCATCATTACCCGAGTGAAATGTCAGTAGATGCAATGATCCAGACATATCTGATGGATGACAGTGCTGATGCGACAGATACATTTATGAAACGATTTGACAAAGAATGGATTCGCTACAACAGAGATGTCGTGGCAAAAGTAAAAGCATATGAGGAGGGTAATGATCATGAATAAAAAACATGGTGCGTGGAGCAAAAATGAAAAGATATTTTTTGGCCTGCTGGCACCGATTCTGGTTCTTTTCTTCTGCTTTAATACATTACCGCTGATCAAAGGTTTTTATTACGGACTTACAAACTTCCGCGGATATGGAAGTTATGATTTTGTAGGACTGCGGAACTTTGCAGAAATTTTCCAGGATTCCCGTGTGGGTCACTCATATCTGTTTACATTTAAATATGCGTTGGTTATGACAATTGTGGTCAATCTTCTCAGCCTGATCCTGGCACTGGGACTGAACAGCAAGATCCGTGGAAAAAATGCACTCAGAGGAATCTATTTTGTACCAAATATTCTGGGAGGTCTGGTTGTCGGTTATATCTTCAGTTTCATTTTTACATATATTCTGCCGACGATTGGAGAAGTAACAGGAATTGATTTCCTGAAAACAAGTCTCCTTGGAAGTACAAAATGGGCATGGATCGCAATTGTGATCGTCGGAGCATGGCAGGGAATAGCGATGAATACGATCATTTATATTTCCGGTCTGCAGACTGTTCCGGAAGAAGTTTATGAGGCATGTATGCTGGATGGAGCATCCGGATGGAAAAAATTTAAGAGCATTACACTTCCATTGATCATGCCATTTGTAACAATTAACCTTGTCCTTTGTATGAAAAATGCGCTGATGGTATTTGACCAGATCATGTCTTTGACAAAAGGTGGCCCGTCACAGAGCACAGAGTCCATTTCTTATCTGATCTATAACAATGGTATGAGTGGAGGACAGTTTGGTTTCCAGAGTGCGAATGCATTTGTATTCTTTATTGTGATCGTTGCGATATCACTGTTTCAGATGAAATTCCTGGTAAGTAAGGAGGAGCAGTTATAATGAGCAGAACAAAGAAAAAAGAAGGCGCTGTTCGTGGTAAGACTACAAACAGGATTATTAATATTTTACTGGTACTTGGCTGTCTGACGATTTTATTTCCACTGTATATGACAGTGATCATTGCATTTAAGAAGCCATCGGAAATGACAAATGATGTAGCTGGTGCACTGGCATTCCCACAGAAATGGAGTTTTGAAAACTTTGCAGAAGCAATGCGTGTAACTGATTTCTGGCATTCTCTTGGAAACAGTCTTCTTATTACCGGGGTAACTGTGGTATTATGTATATTAATACATTCACTTGCCGGTTATCTGATCGGAAGAAAGATGAAGCAGCGTAAGATATTTAAGATTTCTTACTATTACATTGTAAGTGGTATGTTTGTACCGTTTGCGGTTCTTATGATGCCGCTGGTAAAAGAAACTGCACAGCTGGGAATCGCAAACCGCTTTGGTGTTATCGTATTGTATGTTGTGTTTTTTATGCCGATGAATGTACTGCTTTATTCCGGATATCTGAATAATATCCCGATGGCACTGGAAGAGGCTGCCTGTGTGGATGGAGCCGGAGTATGGCAGACTTACTGGAAGATTATTTTTCCAAATATGAAACCGATGCATGCAACAGTAGCAGTTCTCACAGCAATGAGTACCTGGAATGACGTTATGACTCCACTGGTCATCATGTCCGGTACAGATCAGAACACATTGCCGCTGGCACAGCTGAATTTCCAGACACAGTTCGGAACGAATTATAACCTGGCATTTGCATCTTATCTTCTGGCATTACTTCCAATTTTAATCTTTTATATCATCTGCCAGAAACAGATTATCAATGGTGTTGTAAACGGAGCAGTAAAATAATTCTTGAAAAAGACAGAAAGGGAAAACGACAATGGCTATCAATATAAAGAATCAGATTTTTACTCTTCATACAAAAAACAGTACTTATCAGATGAAAGTGGACGAGCAGAATATGCTTATTCACACTTATTACGGAAACCGTACGGATGATACGGACTGTTCCTATCTGATTCGTATGGCAGACCGTGGATTCAGCGGAAATATCCCGGGGACTGACAGAGAGCGTGTATATTCTCTGGATTTTCTTCCGCAGGAGTTTCCGGTATATGGCGACGGAGATTATCGTGTAGACTGTCTGAAAGTAGACCTTGGAAGCGGTGTACAGGACGGGATGTTTTTCTTTGACAGCTATCAGGTAAGAGAAGGAAAATATAACATTCCGGGGCTTCCGGCATTCTTTTCTTCTGAGAAATCAGAAGGAGAGACATTGGAGATCGTTCTGAAAGATGCTGTTGAAGAAGTCTATGTACATCTTCTTTATGGAGTCTTTGAAGAGCTGGATATCATTACAAGAGCAGCAGTAGTCGAAAACCGTACAGAGGGTGATATCCAGATTTCCAGAATTATGAGTGCGTGTCTGGATCTTGGAATGGGAAAATATGATCTGATTCATTTTTATGGAAAACATGCCGGTGAGCGTCAGATGGAAAGAAACAGTCTGCCACACGGCATCACGGAGCTTCGCAGTACCCGTGGAACTTCCAGCCACCAGCATAATCCTTTTGTGATTCTTGCGGATAAAGACACTACAGAGAGTACTGGTGAGTGCTACAGTGCATCTTTTCTGTACAGTGGCGGTTTTCATGCACAGGCAGAAGTAGATCAGTTTAATCAGACAAGACTGGTCATTGGAATTGATGACTATGATTTTTCCTGGAAACTAAAAAAGGGTGAAAGCTTCAGCACACCCGAGGTATGTCTGACATACAGTGCAGATGGATTTTCAAAGCTGTCCCAGACTCTGCATCAGGCAATCGTGTCGAATCTGATCCGCAGCTGCTGGAAAGACAGAGTGCGCCCGATTCTGGTAAATAACTGGGAAGCAACCTATTTTGATTTTAACAAAGACAATCTGATTGCAATTGCAAAAGAAGCGGCAGAACTGAATCTGGATATGCTGGTACTGGATGATGGATGGTTTGGAAAAAGGGATGATGATTTCTCCGGTCTTGGCGACTGGTTTGTAAATGAGAAAAAGCTGTGCGGAACCCTTTCTGAGCTGGTGAAAGAAGTACATGATATGGGACTTTCTTTTGGGCTTTGGTTTGAGCCGGAGATGATCTCTGAGGACAGTGATCTGTATCGGGCACATCCGGACTGGGCACTGGTCATACCGGGAAGACAGCCGATCAGAAGTCGTTCCCAGCTGGTATTGGATATGTCCAGAGAAGATGTGACAGATTATCTGACAGAGCGGATCTGTGATATTGTAGAGAAAGCGGATATCCAGTATATCAAATGGGATATGAACCGTTCACTTATGGCTGCTTACAGTGCGAAGCTTCCACGTGACCGTCAGGGGGAACTGAGACATCGTTATGTGCTTGGCCTTTATAAAGTACTGGAAGCTGTGACTCAGAGATTCCCGGAACTTCTGCTGGAAGGATGCAGTGGCGGTGGTGGACGTTTTGATGCAGGTATGTTGTATTACTGCCCGCAAATCTGGTGCAGTGATAATACAGATGCGATCGAGAGACTGAGAATTCAGTATGGCACATCGTTCGGCTATCCGATGTCTTCTGTTTCCGCACACGTATCGGTTTGCCCGAATCATCAGAATCATCGCGTGACACCATTCAAGACAAGAGGAATCTGTGCAATGCAGGGAACATTTGGATATGAACTGGATCTCAGTAAGATGACTGATGAAGAAAAGAAGATGGCGGGAGAACAGATTGCGTTCTTCAAAGAACATGGAAGACTGTTCCAGTTCGGAGATTATTACAGACTGACTTCACCATTTGAAAACAGAGACTATACTGTATGGGAATATGCGGCACAGGATGGCAGTGAGGCCTGCATGTCTGTCGTTTATACAGATATGTATGCAAATGCAGCATCTGAGATCGTGAAATGGAAAGGGCTGGATCCGAAAAAGGTTTATCAGATGCAGCTGGATGGAGAAGACGCTGGAAACTTCTCCGGCGCGGCGTTGATGCATGCCGGAATCCTGCTTCCATTACCAGAGCAAAATTATGATGCATTCCAGATTTATCTGAAGGCAGAATAGAATAAAGAAAAATTACAGAGAAAGCTCCTATGGTGTTGAAAGGCATTGCGGGGGCTTTTTTTATATGAAAAATCCACAAAATAAAGCACAAAAAAGGAAGAACGGAGTCGAGTTCTTCCTTTTTTGAGATATACTTAATTCGATTAAATTGCGTCCAGTGCCTGAGCGATATCTGCGATCAGGTCGTTTTTATCTTCAAGGCCGCAGGAGATACGGATCAGTCCGGCTGGAATTCCGGCAGCAGCGAGCTGCTCGTCATTCATCTGGCGGTGTGTGGAGGTTGCCGGGTTGAGGCAGCAGGTTCTTGCATCTGCTACATGTGTTTCAATTGCTGCAAGTTTCAGATTTTTCATGAATTTTTCAGCAGCAGCACGTCCACCCTTTAATTCAAAGGAAACAACACCGCATCCACCGTTTGGCAGATATTTCTTTGCAGTTTCATAGTATTTGTTGGATGGAAGTGTCGGATAGTTTACGAATTCTACTTTGTCGTGTTTCTCAAGGAATTCTGCAACTGCCTGGCCGTTTTCAACATGTCTTGGCATACGTACATGAAGTGATTCCAGTCCAAGGTTCAGAATAAATGCACTTTGTGGAGACTGAGCGCAGCCGAGGTCTCTCATCAGCTGAGAAGTACATTTGGTGATGAAAGCGCCTTCTTTTCCAAATTTTTCAGCATAGGTAACTCCGTGATAAGAATCATCCGGTGTGCAGAGTCCCGGGAATTTGTCTGCATGTGCCATCCAGTCAAATTTGCCGCCATCGATGATCGCACCGCCCAGCGCTGCTCCGTGTCCATCCATATATTTGGTTGTGGAATGTGTAACGATATCTGCGCCCCATTCGATCGGACGTAAGTTGACCGGTGTTGGGAAGGTGTTATCTACGATGAGCGGCACACCATGTGCGTGCGCTGCTTTTGCAAATTTCTCGATATCAAGAACGGTAAGTGCCGGATTGGCGATAGATTCACCGAAAACAGCTCTGGTATTTTCTTTGAAAGCTGCGTTTAATTCTTCTTCTGTGCAGTCCGGGTCAACGAAGGTAACGTCTACGCCCATTTTTTTCATTGTAACTGCAAGAAGGTTGTAGGTTCCTCCATAGATGGAAGAGGAGGAAACGATATGGCTGCCGGCTTCGCAGATATTGAAGACAGCGAAGAAGTTTGCTGCCTGTCCGGAAGAAGTCAGCATACCAGAGGTACCGCCTTCGAGAGCTGTGATCTTGGCTGCAACATAGTCGTTGGTAGGATTCTGTAATCTTGAATAGAAATATCCTTCAGCTTCAAGGTCAAAGAGCTTGCCCATGTCTTCGCTGGTATCATATTTGTAAGTGGTTGACTGAATGATCGGAATCTGACGTGGTTCGCCGTTTCCTGGTGTGTAGCCTGCCTGTACGCATTTTGTATTAATAGTATAGTCCATGAATTTGCCCGCCTTTATATAAATTGTAATATCTTTATGTTATACTTTTTTTTGTTATATGTAAAGAAAAAATACATACTTGATCGGTATGAGAAGGAGAAGAAGGTTATTGCTTATTATGTAAACAATAACGAGAGAATTATGGGACAAAGTAACAAAGCATTACACGAGAAATATGAATTCCGCGATATCAGGCGGGATGAGATCGAACAGGCCGTGAGAATTGAGGCAATCTGTTTTCCACCAAATGAGGCTTGTACATATGAGCACATGGCACCACGAATCGAAAATGCACCGGATCTTTTTCTGGTGGCAGTAGACCGCAAAACCGGAAAGATGGCAGCTTTTCTGAATGGTCTGGCAACGAATCGGGAACATCTGACGGATGACTTTTTTACGGATGCTGACCAGCATGATCCGGCTGGAGCAAACATTATGCTCCTTGGACTGGATGTGCTGCCGGAGCACCAACACCAGGGACTGGCAAGAGAACTGATGGAACAATATAAGGAAAGAGAACAGGTTAAGGGAAGAAAGAAGCTGATCCTGACCTGCCTCCCGGATAAGGTTGAGATGTATAAGAAATTTGGCTTTAAAGACCATGGAATCGGCGATTCTGTGTGGGGCGGCGAAGCCTGGCATGAGATGGATATTGTGTTGGAGTAGAGTAAGATATCCTTCTTTGCAGACTTGAATTTACATTCGTTTGATATTATAATCAAAGGGATTGAAACGAATCCTGAAACAGCGGGAACATTTAATTTTAAGGAGGAATCTTATTATGATTACCTGGAACAACCTGGATACTCTTGCATCATTTAAAGAGCTTTCCAATGTAAAAAAAGTAAACCTTGTAGAAGCCATGACCGGAGAAAATGGTGCAGAACGTGTAAAGAACTACAGTGTACCGATGGCTGCTGGTCTTGCATATAACTATGCTGCAAAGCAGGTAGATGATGAAGTGCTGGAAGGTCTTAAAAAACTGGCAAAAGAAGCACAGCTTACTGAAAAATACGCAGCTCTTTACAATGGCGAAATGATCAATACAGGTGAGAAACGTCTTGTTCTTCATCAGCTGACACGTGGACAGCTTGGTGATACTGTCACAGCTGACGGTGTTGACAAACGTGCTTTCTATGTAGAACAGCAGCAGAAGATCGCTGACTTTGCCAATAAAGTACATGCAGGTGAGATTACAAACGCAGCAGGAGAAAAATTCACAACTGTTGTCCAGATCGGTATCGGCGGAAGTGACCTTGGTCCTCGTGCAATGTATCTTGCACTTGAAAACTGGGCAAAGAAAAACGATAAATTCAAAATGGAAGCAAAATTTATCAGCAACGTAGATCCGGATGATGCGGCAGCAGTTCTGAATTCTATCGATGTTGCACATTCCATTTTTGTACTGGTTTCCAAATCAGGTACAACCCTTGAAACTCTGACAAACGAATCTTTTGTTAAAGATGCTCTGAAGAATGCAGGTCTGGATGCTTCCAAACATATGATCGCAGTTACAAGTGAGACATCTCCTCTTGCAAAGAGCGATGATTACCTTGCAGCATTTTTCATGGATGACTATATCGGCGGACGTTATTCTTCCACATCTGCAGTTGGTGGTGCTGTATTATCTCTGGCATTCGGACCGGAAGTATTTGCAGAATTCCTTGAAGGTGCAGCAGAAGAAGACAAGCTTGCAAAGAACGAAGACGTTATGCAGAATCCGGCTATGCTGGATGCACTGATCGGTGTATATGAAAGAAATATCCTCGGATATCCAAGCACAGCTGTTCTTCCATATTCACAGGCACTGAGCCGTTTCCCGGCACATTTACAGCAGCTTGATATGGAATCCAACGGAAAATCTGTAAACCGTTTCGGTGAGCCTGTAGATTATGTGACAGGACCGGTTATCTTCGGAGAGCCAGGAACAAATGGACAGCATTCCTTCTATCAGCTCCTGCATCAGGGAACAGACATCGTACCGCTTCAGTTTATCGGATTTAAGAACAACCAGATGGGTACAGATGTAGTGATCCAGGACAGCACAAGCCAGCAGAAACTCTGTGCAAACGTAGCAGCTCAGATCGTTGCATTTGCATGCGGTAAAGCAGATGACAATCGCAATAAGAACTTCGAAGGCGGACGTCCGTCCAGCATCATCATCGGCGAGCAGGTAAATCCGGCAAGCCTTGGCGCACTCCTTGCACACTTCGAAAATAAAGTTATGTTCCAGGGATTTCTGTGGAATGTAAACAGCTTTGACCAGGAAGGCGTTCAGCTTGGTAAAGTCCTTGCAAAACGTGTTCTTGCACACGAGACAGACGGAGCATTGAAAGTATTCAGCGACCTTCTGAATATCTGATCTTGAAATTAGATTAATTATGAAATGATATAAGCCCTTCATTTACAGATGAGATTCTGCAAGTGAGGGGCTTACTTTATATGTTGTTATCTCCGTTCTACGATATGATAATACGATTTTGCGGTCATAAGATAGATCAGGCCATATACCAGTGCAAAGATCAGCACCGTACCGGCGGTACAGCCGATGAACAATCTGGTATTTGTCATGCCGAACAGCAGGAGCATCCGGCGGATCAGTGGAAATGCCATGGAAATATGAAGCATTGCCATGAGAAGCGGAAGGAAAAATACCATCAGGATCTGACGTCGGATTGAGCTTTTGACTTCGCGATGGCTCAGTCCTACTTTCTGCATGATCTCAAAACGATTCTGGTCTTCGTATCCTTCCGAGATCTGTTTGTAGTAGATGATCATCGCTGTACCGAGAAGGAAAAGTGATCCGAGGAAAATTCCGATGAACAGAAGGGAACCGTTATCTGCGTAGTAGGAATCATATTCCTGTGCACGGATTCCGGAAGTAATCCAGGAGTTATCCGACAGCTGTCCATTATCTTGCAGAGCTTTTATTGCATCCAGTACCGGTGTACCATAGGCAATTTTTGTTTCATCGGAGCCGGTGATATCCAGACCAAGATGAACGGTCAGATCCTGTCCAGCAGGGGTAGCTGAGGTATTCTTATACATTTCTGTTCGCATTTTATCAAACTTTTCAAAATCAGAATCAGTGACAACAAATACTGCATTTCTATAGACGATATCGCGACCGCAGGTCAGAGGAGAATTCTCCAGCCATTTTTTACAGAGAAAACAGAATCATTGACTGTGAGAGAATCTGATTTTTCAGTCATCTTTGAAGCCCATGCAAGAATCTCTCCATCCTGTAATGCCGGATTTGTACCAGTGAGTTTTTCATATTCAGACTGACGCACAAGTGAAAGTGTCAGTACAGAACCAGACTCCGTTAAAGTACCTGGCTCAGCAATCTGAATCTGCCCGTGATCTATACGACTGATGATTGTGAGATAAATTTCTTCGGCTTTTTTGTCTACAGGAACCTTGTTGTCAGAAATTGCTTTTTCAAATGTTTCTATTGCAGTCTGGCATTCCTCTTCACCGACACCGGTAATGGAGATATCGGTATCGTATGGGTAACGGTTTACCATGATATCATTCATACCAAAATAGATAGAGACAGTCATGGAGATCATGAGCAAAACTCCGGTACTTAAGATACAGATGCTGGCCAGTCCGACAGCGTTCTGCTTCATACGGTAAAGCATACCGGAAATACTGATAAAATTTCCAGTCTTGTAGTAAAAGCTTTTTCTGCGGCGAAGAAACTTCAGAATTACAATACTGCCTGCAGTAAAAAGCAGATAGGTTCCTGCCATAACAAGGATTACGGCAAGCAGGAAGATTGTGATTGCTTTAATTGGTGATTCTGTTGTGATGGTAAGGTAATAACCGATACCAAGACAGATAAAACCAAGCAGTGCCATAAGCCATTTTGCTTTCGGCTCTCTTTCTCCCGTGTTGTTGCCACGAAGTAATTCTACCGGACGGCTTAAATGAATCCTTCTGAGATTCAGAAGAAGGATCAACAGGAAAATGGCACCGAACATCAGAAGACAAGTAATAATTCCCTTTGTGGAAATATAAAATCCAAGTACTGCCGGAATATGCAGCAGTCTCAGAAGAAGGAGAAGTGACAGTTTACTGGCAAGGATTCCGATTGCGATTCCACCAGTGAGGGAAAGGATCGTTGTAAAAATCGTTTCCAGTAACAGTACAATGCCGATATGATTTCTTTCCAGTCCAAGAATATTGTAAAGTCCGATTTCTTTCTGCCTTCTTTTCATCAGGAAACTGTTACTGTAGATCAGAAAGATCACACAGAAGATCACAACAACAACTTCTCCTGTAGAGAGAATCATTCGTACTTCTGCGGCATGGCGAACAGCCTGATCCAGCGTTGGACAGTCGCGTAAAAATTCCATCATATAGATCATGGCGATGCAGAAGATACAGGTGATCATGTAAGGAATGTAGGTGCTTTTATTGTTGCGGATGTTCTGAACTGCCAGTTTTGAGAAGATTCCTTTACGCATGATATTCACCGCCTGTTGTCAGTATGGTAAGCGTATCGGCAATCATCTGATACATTTCCTGGCGGGATTTACTGCCCTTATAAATCTGATGAAAAACTTCTCCATCTTTAATAAAAAGGACTCTGGATGCATGGCTGGCAGCCTGTGCACTGTGCGTGACCATCAGAATCGTCTGTCCTTCGTCATTGATCTCGCCAAACATGGAAAGCAGTGCAGATGCTGCTTTTGAATCGAGGGCTCCTGTGGGCTCATCAGCAAGAATCAGCTTCGGGTCTGTGATCAGAGCTCTGGCAACCGCTGCACGCTGTTTCTGTCCACCGGAAACTTCATAAGGATATTTATCCAGAAGTTCTGTGATACACAGTGCCTGTGCAATCGGGCGAATCTTCTGTTCCATTTCTCGGTAATCTTCGCCGGCAAGGACGAGTGGAAGATAAATATTATCTCTTAAAGAGAAGGTATCCAGCAGATTAAAATCCTGAAAAACAAAGCCAAGGTTTTTTCTTCGGAAAGCCGAGATTTCTTTTTCTGTAAGATGTACGATATTTTTTCCTTCGAGGAGAACTTCTCCGGAAGTCGGGCGGTCGAGAGATGCCAGTATATTGAGGAGGGTAGTCTTTCCGGAACCGGATTCTCCCATGATTGCAACAAATTCCCCTTTTCTATAGAAAAAGTGACATTGGAGAGTGCCTGCACTTTGTTTCCTCCGAAACGGGTGCTGTATATTTTTTTGATATTAGTTACTTCTAGTAAAGCCATAACCGGGGCTCCTTTCTTTTTTATTGATAAGGTAAGTATAGAAATCTTTCCCGGCTTCTGCCATCGAAGCAGGTTACAATATACGAAAAAACCTTACATTTCTGTAAGGTCGTTTCGAATGGAGGCATAAACTCCTAGGATATTTCTAATTAATACATGGTCAGGACATTCTGGGAAAATTCCAGGAATACTTTTGTTCCTTTGCCTTCTTCGGAAGTTACATAGATGCGATGACCGAGACGTTTCATGATTTTCTTGCTGAGATACAGACCGATACCGGTTGCACGGTTGTTTTCACGCCCGTTGACTCCGGTGTAGCCTTTTTCGAAGATACGTGGAAGATCTTCCTTGCGGATACCGATGCCGGTATCTTCGATTATAAGTGTAACGGGAGATGGGCTTATCATGTTTGAAATATCCTCTGTATTTTGTGAGTTACCGGGGACATCTTTCAAAGAAATACGAATCCCGCCGGTACGGGTGTATTTGAGTGCGTTTGACAAAATTTGTCCAATTACAAAACCAAGCCATTTTTCATCGGTCAGGACATTCTCTGAAATTCCTTCATAAGTCAGAGACAGTTTTTTTGAAATAAAGATTCCGGCATATTTATGTATCTGTTCGCGGATGATCGAATCAAGGGCACAGCGTGAAAGTTTCAGATCTGAGGACATATCTTCTGTGCGCAGATAACCCAGAACCATTTCTACATACTGTTCAATCTTAAAAAGTTCAGTGAGAGCTTCTTTATTCACTGTCGGATTTTCCTGAAGGAGCAGACGCAGAGCAAAAATTGGTGTCTTGATCTGGTGTGCCCACATCGTGTAATAATCAGTCATTTCTTCCAGTGTCTTCTGGTTAGCAGTTTCAGCATCTATTCGCATTCGGTTCAGGCTGTGCATGATCTCCTGCTGAAGAGCATCGGCTTCGTTGGAAGGAGCATCCATACGGGACAGATTAATATCCGGTGCTGCAGAGATAATCTGAAGATTATGAATGTTCTTCTGGTAGTTATGAAAGCCGAAAGCACACGTACCAAGCCCGGTCAGAATCCAGAGGACCGCAATGTACAGAATGGGTTCCAGTGGAAGTTGGTACAGAAGGAAGATCATTCCTGTAAGTATCGTCGGAAAAAGCATCAGTAAGATTTGTAGTTTTATTTTGTTCAGATAATCCAGAAATAATTTCATAAAGTAATCCTTCATAGGGTGAGTGCTTTTAAGTTGCACATTATACCATGTATCCAAGTCCTTTTTTGGTGATGATAAAGTCTTTCAGCCCTTCCCCTTCCAGTTTTTTGCGCAGACGGGTGATATTTACGGTCAGGGTATTGTCGTCAACAAAGCTGTCACTTTCCCAGAGCTTTGTCATAATGGCATCTCTGGAGACTGCTTTTCCGGCATGTTCCAGAAGTATCTCCAGAATGCGGAGTTCGTTTTTCGTAAGGTCAATATCATGACCGTTCCAGGTCAGGGTACAGCGGGAAGGATTCAGGACAGCACCCTTATGTTCAAGGACACTTCCCGGAGTTCCGAAGGAATAGGTACGGCGCAGGATTGCCTGAATCTTGGCAGTCAGCACATCCAGATCAAATGGTTTTGCAATAAAATCGTCTGCACCACGGCTCATTGCCATGACCATATTCATATTGTCAGATGCAGAGGAAATAAAGATGATCGGTACCTGGGAAATCCGACGAATCTCCTCACACCAGTGAAAACCGTTATAAAAAGGCAGTTTCAGATCCAGCAGGACAAGCTGCGGATCTCTGTGAGCAAATTCCTGTATGATATTGGAAAAATCTTCTGCGCAGGAGACATCATATCCCCAGGAACAGAGATTCTTTTTCAGAAGGTTGGCGATGATCTCATCATCTTCTACGATGAAAATACGGTACATGGGCAGTCCTTTCTGGTAAAATTGTATTTTATGCTAATCATAACATGTCTTTGAAAGATTGCAACAAAATTCACTTTGTGGCATTATAGTAGAAGGAAATTATTTGATGTGTATAATAGAAGACTATGAATAACAACAGAAGGGAGAGTTTAATATGGATCTGGTGAAAGAGGCAATTTTCCTGGGATTTTCGGGAGCTGCCGTTATGGATACAAAAGAGCTTGTTTTTGTGCCGGAATACCGAACGTTCTGTGAAGAAAACTTATGTGGATGTTATAATGTAAATCCGGCCTGTCCTCCGGAGAGCGGAACAGCAGAAGAGATGAAACAACGTGCACTACAGTATGAAAAGACGCTGGTGCTGCAGACCATGCAGGAAGACATGCATGATTCTGCACAATACAAGAAGGACAAGTTACTGCAGAACAAAATGACTGAAGAACTTGCAGAGAAGATGAAAGCAGAGGGCAAAACAGATATCCTGATCATGAGTGCCGGACCGTACAAACATAATTCCTGTATGTCTGCATATTGCGTGGATGCACAGAAGATGGCAGATGCAGCAGGGATGCTCTGCTGGACAGACGATGGAATGGTACGGTATTTTTCACAGATTCTGTTTCATGAATAAAAGAATTTTCGAAAAATTTCACAGGTAATATTTTACCGTAAATCAAATTGTATTACGAATGCGGATGTGGTAAAATCAGTATCAGAAAATTTGATTTTATAAATCCAGGTGGAAAACCTGGCGCATACACATATGACAGGAGGCTTCTTATTATGGAAAGACATGCATTTGCAATGAAAGTAAAAGCAGGCAGAATGAATGACTACCGCAAGAAACTCGGAGAGATCTGGCCGGAGCTGACCGCTCTTCTTGACCGCAATAAAGTAAAGAATTTCAGTATCTGGAATGCAGAAGACCTGATCTTTGGTTATTATGAAAATGAAGACGGAGCGAAATTAAGCGAAGAAGAAGTTGCAGCAAAAGATGCAATCACTGCGAAGATCGATGACACATTTGACTGGATTTCCACACCGGGTGAAGATATGAGACTGATGTATCATAACTTTGGTATTGTAAGAGAAAATAAAGAATTGATCCGTCACAGAATGTTTATGACAAAACTGAAAGCAGGATGTGAAGAGGAATACAAGAGACGCCATGACGGACTGATCGCACAGAGAGGTGACACTGTAGATCCGGGTCCGGACAGTAATTTCAGCATCTGGTGTGCCGGTGGCTATATTTTTGGATACGATGAGATCGATACTACAATGGAAGTAGAAGAAACGGTTGAATCCAGAGAGCAGACCGTTGAATGGGAAATGCGTCAGCTGGGAATCATGGACTGGATCACCAATGATGTAGACTGGATGACAGGTGATGTACATGCAGATGTAAAACGTCTGGCATGGCATAATTAAGATTACATAAAAAGAACCTTGCAGCTTCGGACAGAGATGAGTTTAAAATTTCTGTAAGAATCCGCAGGGTTCTTTTCTGTTATAATTATTTTTTCATATTCAGATAACCCTGTATGGTATTTTCAATCAGATGATAAGTCAGTCGCGCCACCTGTTCAGGAGACTCACTCTGTGGCGAAGACAGCCAGGTACGGATCAGTCCAACACATCCGTTAAGAATAAAGGCATATGGATATTTGATATCCGGATCATTTTTTGGAAATCTGTCAGGAAGTTGTTTCAGAAAAGTTTCTGCCAGAAGGTTTTCAATCTGTTCTACAAATGCCATGTCACCGTGCGGTCCGAGAAGTGCCAGGCAGAGGTCCCTGTCATTATCCATGATGGAGAAGAACTGGACAATAAATGGAAGTACGGAATCCGGGTTACCTGGGTCAATCAGGTGGTTCTGCATAACTTCCGTAATATTCTGCATTGCTTCTTCTTCAATTTTGTGCAGCATCTGATAAATGTCTGTATAGTGCAGATAAAAGGTAGAACGGTTGATATCGACCTCATCTACCAGTCTTTTACGGAAATTTCCTTGATACTCTTCTGTTGCATAAGCCGGGCAAGTCCCTCCCGGAGCTGCGCTTTCGTTTTGCGGACGCGTCGGTCCATTTTTTCTGCCATGTAAAAATCCCCCAATCTTTTTACCAAAAACAAACAGGTTTTATGTAAAATGTCAAATTTTGACACCTAATAGACAAATATACAAAAAACGTCTATTAATATACAAAATATAAAATGTTTGTCGGTTGTAACTGTTTCCTGTGTTTAGTATAATACGGATTGCAAAGAAAAGCAACATGATGTTGATTAATAGAGCTAAAGACTTTTACTAGAAAGAAAGGGGCACAATTATGATCAAAAATGAGTGGAAAAGCTTATGGAATAATAAGATTCTGATCATTGTCGTGATGGCGATCATTGTTATTCCGGTGATCTATGCGGGACTGTTCCTGAAATCCATGTGGGACCCATATGGAAATCTCGATAAACTTCCGGTAGCAGTAGTCAACAATGACAAATCAGTAGAATATAATGGAAAGACGTTAAGCGTCGGTTCAGATATGGTGGATGAACTGAAAGACAACGATTCACTGGATTTCCATTTTGTAGACAGCGACGAGGCAGAACAGGGACTGAAAAATGGAACCTATTATATGGTAATTACGATTCCGGAAGATTTTTCTTCTGATGCTTCTACACTGATGGATGACAATCCGAAGAAAATGGAACTGAAATATGAAACAAACCCGGGAACAAACTACATTGCTTCCAAAATGAGCGAAACTGCTCTGTCAAAGATTCGTGAGGCGGTTGCTTCCAAAGTAACAGAAACATACACACAGACAGTGTTCGATCAGATAGGCACAGTCGGAGACGGCATGCAGGAAGCTGCCGATGGATCAACAGAGCTTAAAGATGGTCTGACAACAGCCTCTGATGGAAATAAAACCATTACAACCAATCTGAAAAAACTTGCAGACAGCACGCTGACTTTCAAAAGCGGTGCTGAGACTCTGACAGAAGGTTTGAAAGAATATACAGATGGTGTATCGCAGGTTGACAGTGGTGCAGCACAGCTTGATGAAGGTGTTGGTACACTGACTGACAAAGTGCCGACACTGACAAATGGTGTGAATACATTAAATGATGGTGTGAAAAGTTATACAGACGGAGTGGCAACATTAAATGCTAATTCCGCACAGATCACATCCGGTGTGAACAGTCTGGCAACAGGTGCACAGAGTCTGGAGACAGGTCTGGATACATTAAAAAGTGGTACTACTCAGTATGTCAGCGGAGCAAATACACTGGTGGATGGTGTGACACAGTATGTTGCAGGTGCAGAACAGCTTGCAGCAGGTGCGAAACAGTTATCTGCACTGGAAAATCTGGATCAGGTTTCTACAGGAATCTCACAGTTGAATGCAGCAGTTTCTGACGGAAACAGTTCTCTTACAAGTGGAACACAGCAGCTGGAAAGTGGACTTGGACAGCTGTCATCGCAGTTAAAGACATTGGCAGGAAGTACAACCGCAGAGAGTATCAAACAGCTCGCATCCGGGTTAAACACAGCTAAAACGGGTATGGAATCTGCCAGTGCAGGAATGAGCAGTGCGGCAGATGGTATGAATCAGGCAGCATCCGGGATGAATACGGCAGCCGAGACAATCAGCGCAGCCAGTGCAGGTATCTCCCAGGCAGCATCCGGTATGCAGAGTGCAACGCAGCCGGTTGCTGCAGCAGCTAACAGCATGACAGGCATCGTCCAGCAGTGTGCACAGGATGCCAATAACCAGATCAGTGCAGCGAACGCACAGGTACAGGCAGCTAATAATCAGACAGCAGCCGCGAATGCGACGATTGCAAATGCTGCAGCAGCATTAAGTACACTGCAGGGTCAGGCTGATGAGAATGGAATGATTTCCGCAGAAAGTCTCAGTGCGGTGATCGGCTCTCTTACTCAGGCAGATGCAGGAGTCGCAGGCGTTGATGGAATCAGTGCAGACAGTTATACAGGTCAGGCACAGGCGGTTGTCAGTGCAGTTTCTGGCCAGCTGGCATCTGCACAGGCATCATTGAATGATACAGCTTCACAGTTAAATCAGGCAGCAGCCGGACTGAACAGTGGAGCAGAGACATTAAAAACAAAATCTTCTGATATGAGCAATGGTGCTTCTCAGATGAGTGCCGGAGCAAAACAGATGGAAGCAGGAGTTTCTTCGATTCCGGAAGTACCTTCTGATCCGATCAATACGGTAACTGCAGCAGTAAATCAGCTTTATGCAGGTGCACAGAAAGTGAATGCAGGCACAGGAAGCGTTTCTTCTGCATTGGATACACTGGAAGCAGGAACAAAAGATTTCCCGAAGGCAGCAGCCGGTGTAAAAGCACTGAACACAGGTTTTGAAACTCTGACAGCAAATGATGAAACTCTGACAACAGGAGCTGCAAGTCTGAAAGCAGCCGGAAGCAGTGTGACATCCGGTATCAGCCAGCTGAGTGTCGGTGGAAAGACACTTGCATCTGGTGTGACAACTCTCAGCAATGGACTGAAAACATATACAGATGGTGTAGCTACTCTTGCCGGCAATAACAAAGCATTGACAAGTGGAACACAGCAGCTTGCAGATGGAGCAAAGACACTTGCAGATGGAGCCGACCAGCTTGCATCCGGTACACAGACACTTCATGCAGGAACACAGAAACTGGTTTCCAATAACAGTAAGCTTAACAGTGGTGCTGACCAGCTTGCAGACGGAGCCGGACAGATTCAGGATGGTTCCTCCAAGCTTTATGACGGTTCCAAAGAACTGGGCGATGGTATCACAAAACTGGAAGATGGTTCTGATACACTTGCAACCAGTCTGAATGACGGTGCAAAAGAAGTAAAAGAAACAAATGCATCTGATGATACGATCAGCATGTTTGCAACACCGATCACAGATGAAGAAACAAAGATCACAACAGTAGAAAACAACGGTCACGCGATGGCACCTTATATGATGTCTGTAGGTCTCTGGGTAGGATGCCTGGCATTCTGCCTGATGTATCCGCTTACAGAGTATAAAGGAAAACTGAAATCCGGATTTGCATGGTGGGCAAGTAAAGCTTCTGTACTTTATCCGGTAGCAATCCTTCAGGGCGTACTTCTGATTCTTCTGCTTCATGTATTTGATGGATTTACTCCGGTAGAAATGACGAAGACAATCCTGTTTGCAGCACTGACTGGTGCATGCTTTACATCTATTATGTACTTCTTCAACATTACATTTGGTAAGGTAGGAAGTTTCCTGATGCTGATCTTCATGGTTGTTCAGCTTGCAGGATCTGCCGGAACTTATCCGGTTGAGATCTCACCGTCCTTTGTGGCGAAGATTCACTATTATCTGCCGTTTACTTATACAGTAAATGCATTCCGCAGCACGATATGCGGAGGAGAGAGCATCCGTCAGGCTGTGATCGTTCTGATCGGACTGACGATCATTTTCTCAATATTAACAATCCTTCAGTTCAACCATATGGCAAGAAGAAAGAAACAGGGCAAACTGGTTCTTCTCGACTGGCTGGAAGAAAAAGGGGTTGCATAAAGGCAGTCTTATATGCATAATAGAAGAGTGTTCTGATTATATAGAGTCACATCTGTAAAAGCGGATGTGGCTCTTTTTGGATAATGTTGCTTTTGGCGGAAGATGAAGTTTCCAGAATTAACAATTTCATCACATTTTTCCCACAAAGTAAACACAAATCATCCTTATACTCTTAAGCATAAAAGGAAAACAGAAACAGAGATAGCTATTCACGGGAAATGATTTATGAAGTGAACAGTAATGATCCTAAGGAGGGGATTTTGATGAGCGATAAAAACAACAACGTAATGATGAACAATGATATGAATAACAATATGAACAACGACAACGATCCGAAAGAAAGAATGAGAAAAAAAGTAAAGAAAGCAGCAGGTATTGCTCTTTGTGCAGTACTTGCCGGCGGACTTGCAGCAGGCTCCTTTGAAGGAATCAATACACTGACCGGATGGAACAGTAGCACAGTAGAAGCTGCATCCAATAAAGAAAATACAACATTTCTTCAGACAAAATCAAAGAAGAAGAGTTCCGATAAGAAATCAGATGACAAAGAGAAAAGCAAAGATGACTCTGAATCAAAGACAAAAGGAAGTCTGGATGTCTCTGATATCGCAGCAGAAGGAATGAAATCTGTTGTATCTATTACAACAAAATCTGTTCAGGATGTACAGAACTATCTTGGATATTATGGATTTGGCGGAAGCCAGGGATATACAACACAGCAGGAAGTTGAAGGAAGCGGTTCCGGTATCATTGTCGGAAAGAATGATGACAATCTTCTGATCGCTACCAACTATCATGTAGTAAGTGGCGCAGATACCGTATCTGTTACCTGCATTGATGGGGAAACCTATGCAGCAACCGTTAATGGCTATGATGAAGATAAAGACCTTGCAGTTGTTTCCGTACCGCTCTCTGATATTTCTGATGACACGATGGATCAGATCGAGGTAGCTACGATTGGAAGTTCTGATGATCTGAAAGTCGGTGAACAGGTTGTTGCAATTGGTAATGCACTTGGTTACGGACAGTCCGTAACAACCGGTATTGTCAGTGCAAAGAACCGTAAAATGAACGATCAGGGCATTGAGCAGGATGAAGATTCTGATGCAACAAATCTGATTCAGACAGATGCAGCAATTAACCCTGGTAACAGTGGCGGTGCTCTTCTGAATATGGATGGAGAAGTGGTTGGTATCAACTCTGCAAAACTTGCTTCCACAGAAGTTGAAGGTATGGGTTATGCGATTGCAATTTCAGATGTAACAGATACTCTGGAGCAGCTGATGAATGAAACACCTAGAGATAAAGTAGATAACCATGGTGTACTTGGTATCACAGGTATGTCTGTAAGTGATGAAGCTTCCCAGTATTATGGAGTTCCGGAAGGTGTTCTTGTATCCGAAGTAACAGATGGCGGAGCAGCAGACAAAGCCGGAATCAAAGAGAAATCTATCATCACAGAATTTGATGGTAAGAGAGTTCGCAGTATTGATGAACTGGTAAGCCGTCTTGAGTACTATGAACCAGGTGAAGAAGTAGAGGTAACTCTGGAAGTTGCAGATGGTGATTCTTATAAAGAGAAGAAAGTTACAGTAACACTCGGTGAGAATCCGGATGCAGATTCCAGCGATTCAAAGGATACATCATCTAAAGATGATGCGCAGGCTGAGGATTCTCAGGACGATTCACAGGATCAGGAAGACCAGAGTACGGACAGCCTTCTGCAGGATTTTGAGAATCAGCAGGCGGATGGAACTGCTTACGAACAGTTCTTTGGATTCCTTAATTAACTGTCATTAAAAGAGGTTTCTTGCGGGAAAATTTGTTTCCGTAAAAATATAATATTATAAGCAGGAAAGACCGGTGCAGAGAATTGTACCGGTCTTTTTCTGCTTGTGTTGAAAGAAAAGAGTCTGTCTGTTATACTAGACAACAGAGTAAATCCAAAGTAACTGTTTAAATAAAAAGAAGGAAATACTGTATGAATTATATTGTTTTTGACCTGGAGTGGAATCAGAGTCCCGGTGGAAAAAAATATTCCAACAGTCGTCTGCCTTTTGAGATCATTGAGATCGGTGCTGTGAAAATGAATGAGCAGAGGGAAGTTGTGGATGTTTTTCAGAGACTTGTGAAGCCACAGGTATATAACTGGATTCATGACAGCATACATGAAGTGATCCATGTGGATTATAAGGATCTTGCAGATGGCGAGCCTTTTCAGCAGGCGGTCAGAGAGTTTCTGAAGTGGTGCGGAGAGGAATATGTTTTCTGTACCTGGGGAAATCAGGATGTTATGGAACTACAGCGAAATATGAAGTATTATGGAATGCTTTCGCTGCTTCCAGGACCGGTCACATATTATGATGTGCAGAAAATATACGGAATCTGTCATGAAGAGGCCGGCGGACGAAGGAGCCTGGAATTTGCCATTGACCAGATGGGAATCCCGAGGCGCAGGATTTTCATCGGGCACTGACGGATGCCCGGTATACCGGGGATATTTTTAAAACACTGGAACCTGCAGCAGTCTGTGTGAATTCATCTATTGATGTTTATCAGAATCCAAAGAATAAAAAAGAAGAGATTTTTATTTCATATCCCACGTATGATCAGTATGTGTCACGTGAGTTTGCAGACAAAGAAAAGGTAATGAAAGACCGGGAGGTTGCAAGTACCCGCTGTCCGGTATGTCATATGCCGGCCAAGCGTAAGATCCGCTGGTTTATGAATAATTCTCGTGCATATGAGAGTGTATCACTTTGTCAGAAGCATGGATATATCAAAGGAAAGGTGCGAATCCGCCATACGGACGAGGATGCATATTATGCAATCAAGAAGTTAAAGAGGATAGAAGAAAAAGATGCGGAAGAAATCCGTGAAAAAAGGGATTCCCTCCGCAAGAAGAGACAGGCGAAACGTCAGTCAGAGAAGCTGGTCTGAAAGAAGCCGTGTCTGATAATATCTGGCAGAGCCGACTACATGATCGTTATACGTATACGTAACGGTCAGAAGTGGGAGACCTGCCGGATTTTTTGTTATAGAGTAAGTTTTTTCCAGAGCATTGGTATCAACACCGGATGGGAGAGATACGCTGGCGGTACGTCTTGTTTCAAAGAGCGTATCGTCTTTATAATCTTTTAAAATGTATTTTTCAGCCGGAAGAAGATGTCTTGTTATTTTTGATGGAAGATCTTTTACCGCAGTTCTGGAAAAATTATTAAAACCATAATCCAGAAGAGCTTTTGTATCAGAGTAAGCACCGTTCACAGACTGCAGGACGACCGAAACCAGATAAGTATTGTCATTCTTTGCATAGGTAACAAGCGTATTTCCGGCAGCTTCGGTGTAACCGGTCTTTCCGCCTAAGACTCCGTTATATGCATATGCCTGATTCTTCATCATCTTATGATGGTTCAGAAGATAACGTGTCTCTGCAAACTTGTTTGTAGGAGGAATTTCATAATACTGCGTGGATGCAAATTTGCGGAAGGTTGGATTAAACCAGGCCGCGCGGGCAATCTTAGCCATATCGGAAGCCGTTGTATAATGGATTTCATCCGGAAGACCGTTCGGGTTATTAAAATGTGTATTAGTGCATCCAAGCTGACGCGCCTTGAGATTCATTTGTTCTACGAATTTTTTGGTGGAACCGGAAGTCAGTTCAGCGACCGCGAGAGTCATTTCATTAGCAGACTGGAGCATAACAGCCATCAGAGCCTGCTCGATGGTGAATTCCTCATCTGTGTCTGCATAGATACTGGAACTGTTGGTTTCGGTAATGCTTCGGGCAGCAGATGCAGTCATAGCAAATTTCTGTGAGGGATTCAGTTTTTCACAGCCGAGGAGAGCAGTCATGATCTTGGTGATACTGGCAGGGTACTGAGTCTTGTCCGCGTTTTTGGAGTAGAGGACTGCTCCGGTAAACATATCTACCAGAATTGCAGATTCACCTTCAATCTGTGGCCCTTTGACCCAGTCCTTGATGGAGTCGGTGTCTGCAGGCTGTTTATAATATGGAGTGTGCGGATCTGGTGTAGGAGTTGCCGTCACCAGAGGAGCACCGTATTCGTCTGTGGCGAAGACCGGGACTGCCTGTGTGATGATAACCGCAGAGCAGAGAACACCGGTCAGTATCCGCCGGAAAAATTGTTTCTTTTTTATATTCATGTAATTACCTTTCTGCACATACTTTCTTACAGTATATCATTCTTTACAATTATACTGTAATCATTTTCTGCATACAAGGGTTAAATCCATGCAAAATCCTTATAAAACCCCGTGATTCTCATAAAAAGACCTTGACATATGGAAAAATATAACCTTATAATAAAACAGCACAAATAGATATAAGTAAAAACTTTGATGGAGACAGTAGATCGGAATAAAATCCGCAGAGAGCCGGGAGAAGGTGGAAGCCTGGTGAGAGTAATTTCGATGGAAGATCACTCCGGAGTTTCTTTCCTGAAATTTTGAATAAGTAAGGAGAGACGGTGTTTCCGCCGTTAAAGGGAACATGTATCGGCATATATGATTATACTACCAGCCCGTACAATGTAACAGGTGGTGCGAATGTGGAAATTGCTTTCGTCCTTTTACAGGACGGAAGTTTTTTTTATTTCATTTGACTATTGATGAAAATTTTTCTGAAGAATTTAAAGGAGGAATCTGTTGTGTATCAGAAAGTAGATACGAACCTGAATTTCGTAGATCGTGAAAAACAGGTAGAAAAATTCTGGAAAGAAAACCATATCTTCGAAAAAAGTATGGAGGACCGTAAAGACGATCCTACTTATATGTTCTATGATGGACCGCCGACAGCAAACGGCAAACCGCATATCGGTCATGTACTGACCCGTGTTATCAAAGATATGATCCCGAGATACCGTACTATGAAAGGCTACATGGTACCTCGTAAAGCAGGATGGGATACCCACGGACTTCCGGTAGAGCTGGAAGTAGAGAAGAAACTTGGTCTGGACGGAAAAGAACAGATCGAGGAATATGGTATGGAGCCATTCATCCAGCAGTGTAAAGAGAGTGTCTGGAAATACAAAGGAATGTGGGAAGACTTTTCTTCAACAGTTGGTTTCTGGGCAGATATGGAGAATCCATATGTTACTTACCATGATGACTATATCGAGTCAGAATGGTGGGCTCTGAAAGAAATCTGGAATAAAAAACTTCTTTACAAAGGATTCAAGATCGTTCCTTACTGCCCGCGTTGTGGTACTCCGCTTTCTGCACAGGAAGTTTCCCAGGGATATAAAACAGTTAAAGAACGTTCCGCAATCGTTCGTTTCAAAGTTGTTGGAGAAGATGCATACTTCCTGGCATGGACCACAACACCGTGGACACTTCCGTCCAACGTTGCACTCTGCGTAAATCCAACAGAGACTTACTGCAAAGTAAAAGCAGCAGACGGCTATACTTATTATATGGCAGAAGCTCTGCTTGACAAAGTTCTCGGCAAACTTGGTTCCGAAGAGACACCGGCATACGAAGTTCTTGAGAAATATGTCGGAAAAGATCTGGAATACAAAGAATATGAGCCACTCTTCGCATGCGCAGGAGAAGCGGCAGCAAAACAGAAAAAGAAAGCTCATTTTGTTACAGCAGACAATTATGTAACTATGAGCGATGGTACCGGTATCGTTCATATCGCACCTGCATTCGGTGAAGACGACAGCCGTGTAGGACGCGATTATGACCTTCCGTTCGTACAGTTTGTAGACGGTAAAGGTGATATGACAGCAGAAACTCCATATGCAGGCGTTTTTGTCAAGAAAGCAGATCCGCTTGTACTTCAGGATCTGGATAAAGAAGGAAAACTTTTCGATGCTCCGAAATTCGAGCATGATTATCCGCACTGCTGGAGATGTGATACACCACTGATCTACTATGCACGTGAATCCTGGTTTATCAAGATGACAGCAGTTAAAGATGACCTGATCCGCAACAACAATACAATTAACTGGATTCCGGAGAGCATTGGTAAAGGACGTTTCGGTGACTGGCTGGAAAACGTTCAGGACTGGGGTATTTCCAGAAACCGTTACTGGGGAACACCACTGAACATCTGGCAGTGTGAATGTGGACATATGCATTCCATCGGAAGCCGTCAGGAACTGTTCGAGATGAGCGGTAACGAAAAAGCCAAGACAGTAGAACTTCATCGTCCATACATCGATGAGATCACACTGAAATGCCCGGAATGCGGTGGAACCATGCATCGTGTACCGGAGGTTATTGACTGTTGGTTTGACTCAGGAGCAATGCCTTTTGCACAGCATCACTATCCATTTGAAAATAAAGAACTTTTTGAAAAACAGTTCCCGGCAGACTTTATCTCTGAGGCTGTTGACCAGACGAGAGGATGGTTCTACTCCCTGCTTGCTGAGTCCACAATCCTGTTCAACCAGGCTCCATATAAGAACGTTATCGTTCTCGGACATGTACAGGATGAAAATGGCCAGAAGATGAGTAAGTCCAAAGGAAATGCAGTTGATCCGTTCGATGCACTTGAAAAATATGGTGCAGACGCGATCCGCTGGTACTTCTACATCAACAGTGCTCCATGGCTGCCGAACCGCTTCCACGGCAAAGCTGTTCAGGAAGGACAGCGTAAGTTCATGGGTACTCTGTGGAATACCTACGCATTCTTTGTTCTTTATGCAAATATTGACAATTTCGACCCGACAAAATATACTTTAGATTATGACAATCTTCCTGTTATGGACAAATGGCTGTTAAGCAAGCTGAATTCTGTAGTGAAGACTGTTGATGACTGCCTTGCAAACTACAAGATTCCGGAAAGTGCAAGAGCTCTTCAGGAGTTTGTAGATGAGATGAGTAACTGGTATGTAAGAAGAAGCCGTGAACGTTTCTGGGCTAAGGGCATGGAGCAGGATAAGATCAATGCTTACATGACTCTGTATACTGCTCTGGTAACAATTTCCAAAGCAGCAGCTCCGATGATTCCGTTCATGACAGAAGAAATCTATCAGAACCTTGTAAGAAGCGTTGATAAAGAAGCGATTGAGAGTATTCATCTCTGTGACTTCCCGAAAGTCGAAGAAGCATGGATCAATAAAGAGCTGGAAGACGATATGGAAGAACTCCTCAAGATTGTTGTTCTTGGACGTGCAGCAAGAAATACTGCAAATATCAAGAACCGTCAGCCGATTGGTACAATGTATATCAAAGCTGACAAAGAAATGGGCCAGTTCTATACAGATATCATTGCAGATGAGCTGAATGTCAAAGAAGTGAAGTTCGCAAATGATGTCGAATCCTTCATTTCCTACAGCTTTAAACCGCAGCTTCGTACAGTAGGACCGAAATACGGTAAACTTCTGAACGGTATCCGTACAGCACTTGCTGAGATCAACGGAACAGAAGCGATGAACGAGCTGAGATCCACAGGTCTTCTGACACTGGATATTAACGGAAACAAGGTAGAACTTTCTGAGGAAGACTTATTGATCGAGACTGCACAGACAGAAGGTTATGTAACAGAAGCAGATGGTGATATTTCTGTAGTTCTTGATACAAATCTGACACCAGAGCTGATTGAAGAAGGATTTGTCCGTGAGATCGTCAGCAAAGTACAGACAATGAGAAAAGAAGCTGGATTTGAAGTTATGGATAAGATTCATATCTATGCAAAAGACAATGACAAGATTCTTGAGCTCATGAAGAACCACAAAGAAGAAATCATGTCTGAAGTACTGGCAGAGGATATGACTCTGGGCACAACCGATGGCTATGTAAAAGAATGGAACATTAACAAAGAGCCAGTTGTTCTTGGTGTTGCAAAAATGTAAGAAGCTCATGCCCGGTAAATATACCGGGCATGATTTGCAAAAATTGGGGGAATAAAAAAGCGCAGCATTGCTGTGTGATTAAGGAGGAAACGCAATGATTGACAAGCAGTTTAAAAAAGAAGCTTTCAAAGAGAGCGTAAAGGAAAACGTTAAATTTCTTTATCGTAAAAAACTTGAAGAAGCTACACAGGAACAGATTTTCCAGGCTGTATGCTACACTGTAAAAGATGTTATCATTGATAACTGGCTGGAAACACAGAATGCATATAAAGAGCAGGATCCTAAGACAGTTTACTATATGTCCATGGAGTTCCTTATGGGACGTGCTCTTGGAAATAACCTGATCAACCTGACAGCATACAAAGAGGTAAAAGAAGCTCTGGATGAACTTGGTCTGGATCTTAACGTGATCGAGGATCAGGAACCGGACCCGGCACTTGGTAATGGTGGCCTGGGACGTCTTGCAGCATGCTTTCTAGATTCTCTTGCGACTCTGAATTACAGTGCGTATGGATGTGGTATCCGTTATCGTTATGGTATGTTCAAACAGCAGATCAAAGACGGATATCAGGTAGAAGTACCGGATAACTGGCTGAAAGATGGATATCCATTTGAACTTCGTCGTCCGGAATATGCAAAAGAAGTTCATTTCGGTGGATATGTTGATGTAGAATATGATCCGGCAACAGGATCCAACAAATTCGTACACAAGGGATATCAGGCAGTAAAAGCGGTTCCGTTTGATATGCCGATCGTAGGATATAATAACAAGATCGTAAACACCTTAAGAATCTGGGATGCAGAGCCAATCGTAGACTTCGAGCTTGACTCTTTCGATAAAGGTGATTATAAAAAAGCAGTTGAGCAGGAAAACCTTGCCCGCAATATCGTAGAAGTTCTTTATCCGAACGACAACCATATGGCTGGTAAAGAGCTGCGTCTGAAACAGCAGTATTTCTTTGTATCTGCAAGTCTTCAGGCTGCTATTGATAAATACAAAAAGAACCACAAAGATATCATGAAACTGCACGAAAAAGTTACTTTCCAGATGAATGATACTCATCCGACAGTAGCAGTAGCAGAACTTATGCGTATCCTTATGGACGAAGAAGGACTTGGATGGGATGATGCATGGTCTGTAACAACTAAATGTGTTGCTTACACAAACCATACAATCATGGCAGAGGCTCTTGAGAAATGGCCGGTTGAGCTGTTCTCCAGACTGCTTCCACGTGTATACCAGATCATCGAAGAGATCAACCGTCGTTTCATTCTTGACATTCAGGCTAAATATCCTGGAAATTATGACAAGATCAAGAAGATGGCAATCCTCTATGATGGACAGGTAAAAATGGCTCATCTTGCAATCGTTGCAGGTTACTCTGTAAACGGTGTTGCAAAACTTCATACAGAAATCCTTAAGAAACAGGAACTGAAAGATTTCTATGAAATGATGCCGGAGAAATTCAACAACAAGACAAACGGTATCACACAGAGACGTTTCCTGCTTCACGGAAACCAGCTTCTTGCAGACTGGGTAACAGATCATATCGGACCGGAATGGATCACAGATCTGTCTCAGATCAGCAAACTGAAAGTTTATGTTGATGATGAAAAAGCACAGCAGGAATTCATGAACATCAAATACCAGAACAAAGTTCGTCTGGCAAAATATATCCTGGAGCACAACGGAGTAGAGGTAAATCCACGTTCTATCTTCGATGTACAGGTTAAGAGACTTCATGAGTACAAACGTCAGCTTCTGAACATCCTGCATGTAATCTATCTGTATGACCAGATTAAGAAACATCCGGAAATGGATTTTTATCCAAGAACATTCATCTTCGGTGCAAAAGCATCTGCAGGTTATGCACGTGCTAAGAAAATCATTAAACTGATCAACTCTGTAGCAGATGTTGTAAACAATGATGCATCTATCGAAGGCAAGCTGAAAGTTGTATTCATCGAGAACTATCGTGTATCCAACGCTGAGATGATCTTTGCAGCAGCAGATGTATCTGAGCAGATCTCTACAGCAAGTAAAGAAGCTTCCGGTACAGGTAACATGAAGTTCATGCTGAACGGTGCACCGACACTTGGAACCATGGATGGTGCTAACGTTGAGATCGTTGATGAAGTTGGTAAAGAAAACGCATTTATCTTCGGTCTGAGTGCAGATGAAGTTATCAACTATGAAACAATGGTGGATATGATCCGAGAGTTATCTACAATACAGATGATGAGATTCGTCAGGTACTGACAGAGCTTGTCAATGGAACATTCTCTTCTGATACAGAACTGTTCCGTGACCTGTACAATTCTCTTCTTAACCAGAACGGTGGAGAAAGAGCAGACCAGTACTTTATCCTTGCTGACTTCCGTTCTTATGCAGCAGCACAGAAGAAAGTGGAAGAAGCCTACAAAGATGAAAAAGGCTGGGCTCGTATGGCTATGCTGAACACAGCATGCGCTGGTAAGTTCACATCTGACAGAACTATCCAGGAATATGTGGATGATATCTGGCATCTGGACAAAGTTTTCGTAAAGTAAAAACTCTGCAAAGGGGACTTTGCCAGTCCCCTCTGCACACCCCTGGGCAGAAAGGCAAAAAATTTCCAGATAACATAAGACAGAAGGAAAGTATAAGATATGCTTGGCTCCTGGATTGTGGTATGGGGAAGTGTATCCTGTGTGGGGACAGATAGATGGAATAAATAAAGGGAATCTGGATTTTCAGTAAAATTGAAAATTCTGATTCCCTTTTTTACATAAGGTCGGATGGGGTGAATGTGGATTGCTACCAGGTACATCCGGGAGCTGTGTGGATAAGTTCTGCCAGATATGTGCGGATTTCGTCCATCTGGCGGGCTGTATCGGGATTGCTGTATGGGATGCGGTCAATGATTCGGTTCAGGTAGTTGTGTTCTTGGATAATATCGAGGCTTGCGCGGAAATAGATATCGCTGAAGTAGGCAACGTAGGATACCCAGTAGTCCATTTTGGTAACCCGGTCAGGGGAGTAGATGCACTGATTTTTAAAGATGGTGTCGTATACGACAGGGGTGATTTCCTGTGCGCCGATTTCTTCGGCAGAGGCTCCCATAAATATCTGAGGTCGTCTTTCAATTTGACGCGACAGTTGTCCAGCTTGTCAGCATCGCGGATCAGGCGTGCATGAAGAAGTGTACGTGGATCGGTAATTCCTTCAAGACAGAAATCGCTGTGGTGTGCAATGGAGGTTTTGATGATATCATCCCAGGTGTCTTCTGGAACGAACTGGCGGATCATTCCTTCCTCAAATAAAACCTTTACACCGTAGGCAGCGTGATCCATAGTGGTTGGTTCGAAGCTGTCAAAGCGTTTTAACTGTTCAAAACGGCCAATGTCATGGAGAAGGGCGATGATACGTGCAAGTTCAGTGTCTTCTTCTGATAATTGCATGCGATGGCAGATTTCTTCCATGGCATGTACGACACCGTAGGTATGTATGATTTTGAGACGGACTTTATCGTTGTTACTGTCATAGCCATCCAGGTATTTCTCGAATTGCTGTTTTGCATTATTGTAATTCATAGATATTCATCCCTTTACGTTTTTATCTCAGTATATAAAAATATAAAATGCTTGACAAGATTCGACAGAGAATAAGTACGCCACTGAAATGGTTGGATGGCGATGAATGATTGGTGACCAGCCTGTGGTATAAGCCGCCACAATAAAATGGAATAGAAAAACCCTCGGACCAGCCCTCCGAGGGTTTTCGCATTTGGTGCTTGGAAAGTTTCTAAGCTTCTGATGACATTATAGCATATGAAAAAATAGCTTACAATATGCAAAAACAAGATTCGTTTGACAAGATTCGACAAAAAATGACATCTTTATTGCTTCAAGAGATTTTTTCGGTATTCTCTCGGGCTGCAACCCTTGATCTTACTGAATACTTTTGTGTAATAGTTGGAATCTGAAAATCCGGTCTTTTCAGCAATGTTGCTGATGGATTCTTTTGTATTCAGGTATTCCAGGCTTCGCTCGATTCGGTATTCTTTAAGAAAAGCGAAGAGTGTAGTATTCATATGTCGCTTGAACAGGCGGGTGCATTCGCTTTCACACAGATGTATATTTTCGGAAATATCTGTAAGAGTGATCCGGTTCATATAATTCTGCTCTATATACGAGAGGATTTTACGGATACGTTCATACTCTGTGAGATCAGATGCGGGAGATACAGCCTGAAGCGGAAAATGCTCTGCCAGCAGTTTCCACATAGTCTGCATATGTATGGAAATATCCAGCTCATAGAAATCAGGCTTTTCTTTGTCCAGGGAGATGACTTTCAGCATATGGTCGCGAAAAATCGTATGCCAGTTTTCAGAATAATCGATATGCATGGCACATACGGCAAGATTCTGTATGACAGGATCTACATATTTGGTACAAATCGTACTCTGAAAGAAGCCGTAGATCAGCTTGGAATCAAAGGTGATCGGAATATAAGAACAGTCTTCCTGATCCTCCATTTCACCGGAATGTAGTGCATTGGAATTGCAGAAAATAATGTCTCCTTCCTTCAGATGGAAGGAACGATTATTCACACGGTAATGCATCGAGCCTTTTTTTATATAGGTGATTTCAATCTCCGGATGACAGTGCCACAGGAAGGAATTGGAATCATACTCTGATAAACGCTGGTAACTGACGAGAAACGGAAAATGATCGCTGCCGTGTTTTTTTAATTCTTTTTGAAACTGATTTGTGATGATCTGCATGGACTCTGGCCTCCGTTAAGTAGCGTCAAACGCATAAAATTACAGATAGTGTTCTTTTATTATAGGCATATTTTTATATAAAACGCAAGATTTTACCATTTTTTCGCAGATTAATTAAGGAATTTTACTATAGATACGTTATAATAAAATTACAGGATGTATTTAGATCGTAAAAAATATAAAGGAGAATGAAATCATGAATTTACCGGAAACAGCAAAACTTCAGGAAATTTACGGGGAAACAGAAATCAGCGGAGCACGTTTCAAAAATCTTGCAGATAATTTTTCAAAAATCTATGGACAGGATAAGGCAGAATACTTTACAGCACCTGGAAGAACAGAGATCATTGGTAATCATACAGATCATAACGGTGGTAAAGTAATTGCAGGAAGCATTAATCTGGATACGATAGGGGCAGCTTATCCGAATGGAACACAGGTGATCCGTATCACAAGTGAAGGATACAGGGATGAAATCGTAGTTGACCTTACAAAACTCAGCAAGAGTAATTACAAAAAAGGCACAGCAGCACTTGTAGCAGGAATGATGGAAGGTGCGCAGAAGAATGGTTTTGAAACAGGTGGATTTGATGCTTATGTCAGCACCAATGTTATTGCGGCAGCAGGTGTCAGCTCTTCTGCTTCTTTTGAAATGCTGATCTGTACGATCATTGATTACTTTTTCAATGAGAGCAAAATGTCCTTTAATGATTATGCCAAAGTAGGTCAGTACGCAGAAAATGTATACTGGGACAAGGCATCCGGAATGATGGATCAGATGGCATGTGCAGTTGGTGGTCCGGTACTGTTTGATTTTGCAGACAGAGATAACCTGAAATATAGCAAACTGGATTTTTCCTTCGGAAAATTTGGATACAGACTTGTTATTGTAAACACAGGAAAAGGTCATGCAGATCTCAGTCAGGAATATTCTGAGATTCCTGGTGAGATGAAAGCGGTTGCAAAAGTACTTGGTGTGGAACTTCTTCATGAAACAAATGTAGATGCACTTCTTGAACACTGCAATGAAATTGAAGATGACAGAGCCGTCCTTCGTGCACTTCATTTCTTTGGAGAAACATCACGCGTAGAAGATGCTGCAGATGCGATTCATCACAATGATTATGACAAGTTCCTTGAACTGATCGATGAGTCAGGAAAATCTTCATGGGAACTTCTTCAGAACTGCTACACAATGAAAGATTTTCATGAGCAGAAGATTACCAGAACACTTGCATTAACTCAGCTCTTCCTCAAGAAGATCGGGGCAGGTGTATGCCGTGTTCATGGAGGCGGTTTTGCAGGTGTTATCGCAGCAATCGTGCCGGAAAAAGAACAGGATAATTACGTAGAATATATTTCCAGATTTGTTGGAAAAGAAAATGTATATCCGATGGACATCCGCGCGATCGGAGCAGTACATATTGGATAATATGAAAGATAAACGACAACAGTTGATTATCCTTTGAAAATTATTAAAATACATACATAAAAAACATAAGGTATCATAAATACAGACAAAGGAGAGATTCTTTGAAGATTATTTCCTATATTTCTGTATTTATGATACCTTTTTTATATCAGTGATTTATTCTTTTCAAGCATTTCGTAAATGATATTTTGAGTATAAGTTCCGAGATGCTTCTGATCCTCTTTGGAAAGTTCTTTTACATAGATCGGTTTACCGTATTCCAGAACAACATGTGTGGATTTGATCTTTGGCATATGTGCCTCAAAAATTTCTGCGGTATTGTTCATCGCCATCGGGATGATCGCACATCCGGATTTGCTGGCAATTTTGAAACTTCCCTCATGGAACGGAAGGAGTTCCAGTTCATCCTTGTTTTTGTTCCGGGTTCCTTCTGGGAAGATGCAGATGGAGATGCCGGATTTGATCTTTTCAATAGCGGTAAGGATGGTTTTCAGTCCCTGTTTGATATCCTTACGATCCAGAAACAGGCAATGCAGATAGCGCATCCAGTTGGAAAGAAGCGGATATCGTTCCATTTCTTTCTTTGCAATATAACCGGTACGGATCGGGCAGCGACTGTAGGAAAGTACAATGTCAAAGTAGCTTCTGTGATTACCAATATAAAGGACTGGTGTGTCTTTTGGGACATTTTCTTCACCGATTATCGTGACCTTGGTTCCGGCTTCCCACAGAATAAATTTAAAAACTGCCTGGATAATACGAAGAGAGCTGATCTCTTTTGTTCGCGGTGAAAATTTTCCGATGATCCATTCCACGAAAAGGATTGGAATAGATAAAATCAGAAATCCAATGACCGTGATGGCAACAATAACTAAACGAATCATAATGAATTCCTCTTTCTGTCAAAAAGATGTCCCGCATAGCAAGACTCTGGTACAAGTATAAGTGATTTTGCAAATACTTGCAATAAATGTTTTATACTCTGCATAGAATACATACTGAAGAAATCTAATACCGGGAAATGAGAGAATTTATGAAAAAAGCAGCTTCTCTGCTGTGTCTGGCAGTGCTTTTTCTTATGTTGGGCGGATGTCAGATGATACGGATCGAGGAAGAAAATAAAACACCACTTGCATATACCGTGATCGAGGATTCCCAGATTCCGGAAGAAATGCAGGAGCTGATCAGAGAAAAGAAGGAAACAGAATTTCAGATTGCCTATCAGAAGGGAACGGAGCTGTTTCTGGCAAAAGGGTATGGTCGACAGATGAGTGGAGGATACAGCATTCAGGTAAAAGAACTTTCTGCATCTTCAAATGCAGTTTTTTTTGAAACAAAACTGATCGGTCCGACGGAAAAGATTCAGGGCGGGGAACCGTCATATCCGTATATTGTGATAAAGACAGAATACCGGGATGGTCCGGTGCAGTTTCAGTGAGACGGGAGGATGGAATTGTGGAATTAAAAAAAGAAGATATTCAGATATTAAGGACAAAGAGCAAGGCATCCAGCCAGGTAACATTTGATGTGGATTACAATGTACCGGATGTAAAACCGGACATTGGACGTATGATTCAGAATAAGGGGGAGATGACAGTAGAAGAAGTGCGCCTGAATGAAGGGCATGCATTTCTGAAAGGAAAACTGCAGGCAGATCTTCTTTATGTCGGTGAGGAGGATGGCAGGATCTACAGTCTTTCTGCAAATCTTCCAATGGAAGAGACACTGAATCTGGATGGAATAGTCAACGGGGATAAAATGTGCCTGAAATGGGAAATTGAGGATCTGAGCATTCATATCATCCATTCCAGAAAAATGAATATTAAAGCAGTGGTTACTTTTTTTGCTTCTGTAGATGAGCTGACAGGAGTACGGCTTCCGGTATCTCTTGATGATGAGACAGTATCTGTGCAGAAAAAAACAATGCGTGTACTGAGTCTTGTAATACATAAAAAGGATACTATGCGCCTGAAAGAGGAAATAACACTTGTATCGAATAAACCTAATATAGCAGAGCTGCTCTGGTATACAACAGAAGTTCGTGGACTGGATCTCAGACCGGAAGAAAACAGTGTAAAAGCCAAAGGAGAACTTTTTATTTTTGCATTATATACAGGTGATGATGAAAGTGGAACGCTCCAGTGGATAGAACATTCTATACCATTTAATGGAGAGGTGGAGTGCTCAGGCTGTATTTCGGAAATGATCCCAAATCTGGAAGCTGCTGTGATCAATCAGACCCTGGAGGTAAAACCGGATGCGGATGGAGAAGAAAGAAAGCTTCAGGCAGATGTTGTACTGGAACTGGATATGAAGCTTTATCAGGAAGAAGATCATGAGGTCATCATGGATGTGTATACACCGTTTCGTCAGTGTATGCCAAAAGGTCGGAAAGAGATACTGGAAAGTCTTCTTGTCCGTAATTTCTCCCGATGCAGGATCGCAGACAGGATAGAAGTCAAAGAGACACAGGGGAAGATCCTTCAGATCTGTCACAGCCAGGGCAAAATAAAAATAGACAAAATCCAAATCGTTAAAGATGGAATTCTGGCAGAAGGAATTGTACGACTAAAAGTGCTGTATATTGTAGAAAATGATGAAATGCCGTTTTATTCCATGGAGCAATGCTGCCGTTCAGTCACGTAGTTGAAGCCAAAGGCATTACAGAAAACAGTGTATATTATCTGCATACGGAACTGGAACAGCTTTCAACGACAATGGTAGACAGCAATGATATTGAGATCCGGGCGACGATAGGACTGAATGTGCTTGTGATCCAGTGCAGTGAGGAGATGATCCTTGAAAAAATTGAAGAAATTCCACTGGATCAGGAAAAAATCCGGAATATGCCGGGAATTACAGTGTATATCATGAAACCAGGTGATACATTGTGGAATATTGCGAAAAAATTTTATACAACGGTGGAGGAGATCATGCAGATGAATGATCTGGACGGGGATGAGGTATCTTCCGGAACACCACTTCTTCTGGTGAAAAAAGTCGAAGAATAATATTGAATTTAGTATGAAAATCGGCTAAAATATAGCCAGATCATGTTTGTATACAAAGTACAAAGGAACGAAAAGTACAAAGGATGGAAGGTGAATTTATGCGTTTACGTGCAATGGCCAAGATTAATCTGGGACTGGATGTTCTTCGCAAAAGAGAGGATGGATATCATGAGGTTCGAATGATCATGCAGACGATCCAGATGTATGATCTTCTGGATATCCGGAAGAAGGAAGAACCGGGGATCTCCTTATCTACCAATCTTCCATATGTCCCGTCAGATGAAAGAAATCTGGTATATAAAGCAGCAAAACTTCTTATGGATGAATTTGATATCAAAGAAGGCCTTTCTATGAAGCTGACGAAATTTATTCCGGTGGCAGCTGGTATGGCTGGAGGAAGCTCGGATGCAGCTGCAGCATTTGTAGGAGTGAATCGCCTGTTTCGTCTTGGATTAAGTGAAGAGGAACTGATGAAGAGGGCAGTACAGGTTGGTGCGGATGTTCCGTATTGTGTTATGCGTGGAACTGCACTTGCAGAAGGAATTGGAGAGAAGCTGACCAGACTTCCGGGACTGCCGAAATGCTATGTGTTGGTTGGTAAACCGGGAATCAATGTTTCCACAAAACTTGCCTATGAAAATCTTCATCTGGATCAGATTCAGTCGCACCCGGATATTGATGGAATGATCAGTGACATTGAGAATCAGGATCTTCACAGTCTTACTGCGAAAATGCAAAATGTTTTTGAACCGGGAATCATCAGTCAGTATCCGGTTATTCAGGAGATTAAAGATCTTATGGAAGCGAACGGTGCGCTTAAGGCAATGATGAGCGGAAGCGGACCGACCGTCTTTGGAATATTTGATGACCGCAGTAAACTTCGGGAAGCTACGGAAGCGCTTCGCAACAGTCATCTGGCGAAAACTGTATTTGCAACACAGATATACAATAAAAAGTAAGAAAGGGGAAGTACTTATGATAAATGATTTTTCTGTAGACATGAATGAATATCTGCCATTACGCGATGTTGTATTTAATACACTCCGTAAAGCAATTTTAAAAGGTGAACTGAAGCCAGGAGAACGACTGATGGAAATTGCACTTGCAGAACGTCTTGGTGTCAGCAGGACTCCGGTAAGGGAAGCTATGCGAAAACTGGAACTGGAAGGTCTGGTTGTGATGATTCCCCGAAGAGGTGCACAGGTTGCCAATATCACAGAAAAAGATCTGAATGATGTTCTGGAAGTTCGAATTGCTCTGGAAAATCTTTCTATTGAAAATGCATGTGCACGTATGACAGAGGAACAGCTGGCGGAATTGTGGAAAGCGGCCAAAGACTTCGAAGCAACTATGGCAGAGGGTAATCTGGTCAAGCTTGCAGAGGCCGATGTGGCATTTCACGAAGTGATTTATAAATCTTCTGATAACAGAAGACTGAATCAGGTATTGAATAATCTTCGGGAACAGATTTATCGTTACCGTGTGGAGTATCTGAAGGATGAAGAGACAAGAAATCTTCTCGTCAAAGAACATGAAGAAATTTACGAAGCAATCCGTAATCGTGATGTAAAACAGGCACAGGAGATTTCCTATCAGCATATTGAGAATCAGCGGGAGGCAATCATACGGTCTATCCGTGAAGAGACACAGAACCGACAGGTTCATAAATAGAACGGTCAGCAGTGTCTGCACACATAAAATCTTATAATCTGGTTATTCTAAAAGAGATGCATAAAGTGTATCTCTTTTTTTATTTATTATAGCAGGTATCTGTCTTCAGGAGGAAATGATGAGAGAAGCAGTAGAAGGATCAGTAAAAGAAACAGAGCAGATCAGGATTTCGTCAAATCTGAGAGATAATGAGGTATATATCCGAAAGCAGTGCGAAAATTGTGCAGATATTCTTGTACGTCCGATGCGTCTGGGAGAAGATCGTAAAGTGGACTGCCTTATGGTTTATATTGAAGTTACGGTATCGAATATGATGCTGGATGATTCAGCGATTGGAAAAATGATCAATCATTTCTGGAAAATACCGCCGGAAAAAATACAGGAATTTCTCAAAAATAACAGTCTGGGCATTGCAGATGTGCAGAAATTGGAAAATATGGATGAAGTTTTTGGAGCAATCCTGTCTGGAAATGCAGTGTTTTTTATAGATGGTTACAATAAGGCAATGAAAATCTCCAGCAAAGGGTACCCGGATATGGGAGTCTCTGAGGCAGAATCAGAAAAGGTATTGCGTGGTTCCAGGGAAGGTTTCTCAGATTCGGTAAAGACAAATTCTGCGCTTGTACGCAAAAGGATCCGTGATACCCGAATGAAAGTAGAAGAATATCAGAGTGGAGTCCGTTCCAATACAACGATTCAGATACTGTATATCGAAGATCTGGTACATGAAGAACTTCTGGAAGAGGTCAAAAACAGGCTGGAAGAATACAAAATAGATGGAATTCTGGACAGTGGAATGCTGGAACAGCTGACTGAGAAACCCTGGTATTCGCCTTTTCCACAGTATCAGGTGACGGAACGCCCGGATCGGACGGCACTGGAACTTCTCAATGGAAAAATTGCACTTCTGTGTGATAATTCTCCGTCTGCCCTGATCCTGCCAGGTGCATTCAGCAGTTTTATGGAGAGCAGTGAAGACTGGTATCATCATTTTGAGATGGCAACATTTCTTCGAATACTGCGTTATCTGGCATTGCTGACAGCAACATTGCTTCCGGGATTGTATCTGGCAGTGATCCGGTTTCATACACAGATATTGCCAACGAATCTTTTGCTGTCTTTTGCAGATGCAAGGGAGGGAGTACCTTTTTCAAGTGTGACAGAACTGGTTTTACTGGAACTCGCTTTTGAACTGATACGGGAAGCCGGAGTCCGGGTACCCGGTGCACTTGGAAATGCAATCGGAATAGTAGGCGGCCTGATCATAGGAGATGCGGCAGTCAGTGCCAATCTGGTAAGTCCTATTGTTGTTATGATCGTAGCACTTACGGCACTTGGATCTATGGTCATACCGGATGAAGAATTTGCAGCTGCTTTTCGCCTGCTGAAATATGGATTTTTGATTCTGGGAGGCTATCTTGGAATATATGGAGTTGTCCTTGGCATCTATCTTACAGTATCACATCTGTCAGGCCTGTTGAGCTTTGGAATACCGTATCTGGTGCCTTTTGTGGAAGAACAATCCGTTAGACAGACAGGTAATGGTATTTTTCGAATACCTTTCAAAGCCAGAAAATACAGGCCGGTCTATGCAAGAAAGGAACAGAGTATCCGTCTGCGAAAGATTACAGACAGGAAGGGGCGTGAGTCATGAAGTATGCAGAAAACAATCGTATATCACACAGACAGTTGTATCATCAGATTATACTTTCTTTTCTTGCACCACTTCTGATCTGTATTCCGGGATATAACGGAGAACAGGGAATGTCTGGAACAGTGGGCATCATGGCTGCAGTTCTGATCCTTTTGCTGTATGTCTTTTTTCTGATGAGAACTTCTTACTGTTATGCAGATCCTGTAAAAATAATGGGAAAGCTAAAAGGCAGCCTGTTGGGAAGCTTTTTCTTAATATATCTGATCATGACAGGAGTTTATATTCTTTCACTCATTGAGCAGATCATACCGGTGTGGGCAGTATCAGGGATTGCAACCGGATGGCTGATTTTCTGGGCGGTTGCAGTCTGTGCATATGGTGCGGATCAGGGGATGCAGCGCAGAGGGCGGATGGCCGGTGTCTCGGGAGGGATTTTTTTATTTGTGATCATACTTATGCTGCTGTTGTGTATCGGGCAGGGGAATGCAGAATATCTGAAAGAAATGCTGCAGGAAAGTCGCTTGTGGGGAAAGGAGATCGTTTACAGCACATATGATATGGTGTGTGCTTTTTCGGGAATCAGCCTTCTTCCGTTTGTATTGCAGAATGTTGAAAAAAGAGGAAATTCCGGAAAAACCGTAACATCGGCCATTCTTACAGTCAGCGGAATTTTACTGCTTATTCTTTTTATCCTGCCTTCTGTATTGGGGTGGGGACGGATACAGAAAGAACTTTATCCGGTCCTTCCGCTGATGGCAGGAGCAGACTTGCCGGGAAATGTACTTGCCAGGTTTGATGTACTCTGGATTGGCTTTTTATTGTACGGGCTTTTTTTTGCACTGGGAAGCTGTTTCCATTACGGAATCCGTATACTGGATACGGTGCATCTGAGAAGTGGAAAATACTGGCTTCCCATAGTAATCTATGCGTTTTCTTTTGTCAGAATAGATGACAGAGGGATCGCAGATTTCTACAAAATGTATCTGGGAACATTTTTTGTTCCGGGACTGGTGCTGATCCAGATCTGTCTGCTTTTCCGGGGACAGAAAAAGAGAAGAAAAAAAACAGCTTCTGCAGTGGCTGTTTTAATGGTATTTATTCTGAGCTGTACCGGTTGTGCCGGAATAGAACCGGAAAAGAGAATGTATCCGCTGGCTATGGGAGTTGATGTGTCTGAGGGAGAATACATTCTGACCTATGCAATGCCGGATCTTCCCAGAGCGACCGGTCAGGGAAAAGAGGAAGAGGATGGCAATCAGACACTCCAGGTCCGTGGGAAAAGTTTTGAGGAAATAAAAAGTCGTTATGAAAGATCCCAGGAAAAATATCTGGATATCGGACATTTGCAGATACTGATACTGAGTCAGGACCTGACTGAAACCGATATGTGGAAAGATTTTTTTGAATATCTCAGAGAAGAACCGCTGGCAGGAGAAAATATATATGTATTTCAGACGCAGGAACCGGAAAAACTGCTGGGCTGGAAGGAAGGTGGAACATCGGTCGGAGAATATATTACAGGTCTTATGGAAAACCGAATGGACAGAGAACAGAAAAATGGTGTGACTCTGCGGCAGGTCTATTATCAGTGGTATCAGAATGGAACTTTAAAGAAACTTCCGAAAATTACACTTTCCGAAGATCAGATCCAGGTCTGGCTGGAATAATATGGCGATTTTGGGGAATACTTCTGAAAGAATATTATTTTGCAAAGCAAATAATAAAAAGAAACAGGAGGTTCCGGGATGAAACAGATATACAAAAAAGAAAACAGAATCCTGCTCTCTATGATAACAGGAATGATAGTCATCAGTCTGCTGTGTGGAATACAATGGAGGGGATCGCAGAAAAATGTTCTGGCATGGTGGGGCAGTATTTATCCGGAGTTCTGTTTTTCAGAATGGGATCAGTATGGCTGCGATGTCGAAAAATTTCCATCAGAACAGAGGCCAAAGATATCCTTCTGGCTTGCGAAAGCTATTGAGAGGTGGTAAGATATCGATATGTTCGGAAAAGTTCATTTTACTTTTTCGAACATATAAAACAGAACTGGAGAATTACATATGAAGATAGATAGAGATGCACCGATCGGTGTGTTTGATTCCGGAGTAGGTGGACTGACAGTGGCACGTGAGATCATGCGTAATCTTCCTTCGGAAAAGATTGTTTATTTTGGTGATACAGCCAGAGTTCCATACGGCAGTAAATCCAGAGATACGGTTATTCGCTACTCCAGACAGATCATTCATTTTCTGAAAGAACAGCAGGTGAAAGCAATTGTGATCGCCTGTAACACAGCAAGTGCATTTGCACTTGATGCGGTACAGCATGAACAGGATATACCGGTTCTTGGTGTGATTGGAGCAGGAGCAAAGGTTGCTGCAGAAGAGACGGTCAATAAAAGAGTTGGTGTGATCGGTACGGTCGGCACAGTTGGCAGTGGAATTCACGAAGCTTATCTGAAGAAACTGGATCCGGAAATTACGGTGATCGGTAAGGCCTGCCCACTGTTTGTAACCTCTGGTAGAGGAAGGCTGGCTGCATGATCCGGTGACCGTAGAAGTTGCAAACCGATATCTGCAGGAACTGAAAGATAAAGATGTGGATACACTGATTCTCGGCTGTACGCATTATCCGCTGATCCGATCTACGATCCGGGAAGTTATGGGAGAAAAAGTAAGACTGGTAAATCCTGCGTATGAGACGGCTTTGGAACTGAAGAATCTTCTGCAGAAAACAAATATGCTCAGTACCGGACAGCAGGAAGAGGAATTTCCTTATCGATTTTATGTAAGTGATCTTGCAGATGAGTTTAAGGAATTTGCCAATTCGATTCTTCCGTATGATGTGGAAATGACTAAGAAAATTGATATTGAAAAATATTGATAATTATCAGAATCAGGAGAGATATATGAAAAAAGATGTACTTATACATGTACGCGGACTTCAGATGATGGATCCGGAAGAGGAACAGGAACCAATCGAGATCGTTGTCCCAGGACAGTATTATTATCGAAATGGAAGCCATTATCTTCGTTATGAAGAAATGATGGACGATACGGCAGAACCGACGGTCAACTATATCAAGATGTCGGCGCAGGGAGTGGAAGTCCGCAAGCAGGGGCAGGTAAATGTACATATGGTTTTCGAACAGGGTAAGAAAAATATGACATTTTATTCTACACCGTTTGGAACACTTCAGATGGGGATTGCAGCAACCGGTTTGGAATTGCAGGAAGAAGAGGATAATATTCATCTGAAAGTTGATTATGCACTGGATATGAATGAGGAACATGTGGCTGACTGCTATCTTACGGTTCAGGCACAGTCCAGAGATTCGGAGAATCTTATATTGTAATAAGTATTGATAGAACTAAAGCGAAAAAAGAAATGCCTGGGAGATGATTCTCTCAGGCATTTTGCATGTGTCCTTATTTGTTGAGTAATCTTTTGAAAAAGCCTTTTTTCTTAGGAGCCGGTGTTTCCAGGGAACCACGGATTCCTTTAACGCCAACGATATATAAACCGCTGACTTCGGCCTTGACTTCTTTTTTGACCGGAATCTGATCAAAAACTTTTTCATCTGCGATCAGAACGGAGATCTTTGGTCCGACTTTTGCTTTAACGATTGGCAGTTTGGAACGGCGCATCAGCTTCGGTGCCTGGTCGATCACCATCTGAGGAAGACCGGATTCTTTTAACGGAAGTCGCTTCTTATCAATAATCAGCATAGAAACGGTTTGCTTAGCAGCTTCAATCTGGGCCTGCTGTTCTTCTTGTTTCTTCTGAGCCTTTTTTCCAAAGAAATAAAGAGCTATCAGAGCAGCGATCAGAACGACCAGGATCACAAGAAGGACGATGGTAAGTGTACTCATAGATACCCTCCTCAATATGTAATTTACAAACTTATGTCATGCGAATTATATTCTAACATCATTTATTACAAAAGGCAAACAAATTCATAAAATTCCATAAAGAACAGGAAAAGTTGTAGCAAAGGTACAGAGAAACAGGTATAATAAATTTACGGTTTTTAGAAAAATCCGAAAGATAAATTTATTTGTGGGTACACTAAGAATTACAGAACAAAGGTCCTGGAGAGTTAGTATGGAGAAGAAAAACGACAGAAATAAAAATACCAGTCAGAATAAACTGTATTCAGATGAAATAAAAGAAATGGAACGTTTGTCAGAAGAGCAGGAAAAGGCACTTCGCGAGAGACGCCAGGCAAGAAAACACCGCATAAAAAAGCAGGAACGAAGAAAAAAATTGATCGTATTGGGAAGCATGGCCGTTGTTACCGTAGTGGTAGCAGTGAGTGCAGTCACCGGAATCGTCAGTTTTGTGACCAGAGAAAGCAGGCAAAGTCAGGTTTCATCAAAAAAATCAGCAGAAAAGGACTCATCGGAGCCGACTTTGACAGATTCGGTGAAACAGAGTCGTTCAGATCTGGAAGTGGATGAGAGAACCCCGGAGGAAATTCTGGCAGATGCGAAGCTTCTCGCAGTACAATATGATTATGACAAGGCAATCAGCCTGCTTCAGAAATACAGTGGCTATAAAAAGAATACAGAAATGCAGGATGCGGTAAAACAATATGAAGAAATAAAAGCTTCCTGTAAGTCCTGGCCACTGGAAGAAGTTACACATGTTTTTTATCATACACTGATAAAAGATCCATCTAAAGCATTTGATGGAGACTATAAAGAAGCTGATTACAATCAAGTTATGACAACGATCGATGAATTCAACAAGATTACAGAGACTATGTATGAGAAAGGCTATGTCATGGTCAGTATCTATGATATGGCTAAGGCAGATGCTGATGGCAATATAACAGAAGGAGAGATCCTTCTCCCGGAAGGGAAGATTCCGTTTGTTCTTTCACAGGACGATGTCTGTTATTATCATTATATGGATGGTGATGGATATGCATCGAAGCTGGTTGTTGATGAGAATGGAAAAATCCGGAACGAATATATAGAGGATGATGGAAGCGTTTCTGTCGGAGATTATGATATGGTTCCACTGATCGACCGTTTTGTAGAAGAACATCCGGATTTTTCATACAGAGGAGCAAAAGGAATTGTGGCACTTACCGGTTATAATGGTATTTTAGGATATCGTACAGACCAGAGCTATGAGACACGTCCGGATGATCTGGATGCCAATAAGGTTGAATGGCTGGATGCACATCCTGATTTCAGCCTGGCGAAAGAAAGAGAGGGCGCCAAGAAAGTCGCAGATGCCATGAAAGCAGAGGGATGGCTTTTTGCAAGTCACACCTGGGGGCATCAGAATGTAGGGCAGATAGGACTGGAAACACTTCAGACCGATACCCGGAAATTCAAAGATAATGTAGATCCGCTGATCGGAGGTACAGATATCATTATATTTGCGTTTGGTACAGACCTCTGTGGACCGGAGGATTATCACGGCGATAAATTCGAATATTTAAAAGGTGCAGGATACAATTATTTTTGCAATGTAGATTCAAGTAAATATTATGTACAGATAAGAGAGCGGTATTTCCGTCAGGGGAGAAGAAATTTGGACGGATACCGTATGTATTACCACCCGGAGCTTCTGGAGGATCTTTTTGATGTAAAGAGTGTTTTTGATCCGGTAAGACCGACACCGGTGCCGCCAATGGCATAACTGATAAAAGGGGATAAAGAATGAAAAAAAGAGCATTAATACTTACAGCAGTACTTACTGCAGCAGCACTGACAGGGGGAAGTGGTTATCTGCCGGTTACAGACGGCATAAGATCTAGAATGATACAGAACGTTTATGCAGATGCAGAGGATTCAAAAGAATCTGCAGACACAGAAACTTCTGATTCTGTGCTTGATCAGGCAACGATCATGTATCAGCAGTATAATTATGATGAGGCAATCAAATTGCTGAAAAAGCAGGATGATTTTACAAAAAATAAAGATTACATGGATCTTGCTGCAAAATGCCAGATTGCGAAAAAATCACTGGTTGAATATCCTCTTGAAAAAATCACACATGTATTTTTTCATACATTGATCGAGGACACATCCAGAGCATTTGATGGAGATTCAAAATCCGGAAATTATAATCAGGTCATGACAACAGTCAGTGAGTTTAATAAGATCATTCAGATCATGTATGACAAGGGCTATGTACTGGTAAGTCCACATGATATGGCAACGGTAAATAAAGACGGTACGATGAGCAGGGGCAAGATCATGGTTCCGGAGGGTAAGATTCCGTTTGTCCTTTCGCAGGATGATGTCAGCTATTACCATTATATGGACGGCGATGGCTGTGCATCCAAACTTGTACTTGACGAGAATGGAGAGGTAAAGAACGAATATGTTGATGCTGACGGAAATGTTTTAGTCGGAGATTATGATCTGGTACCGCTTCTGGATTCTTTTATCAAAGAACATCCGGATTTTTCCTATCATGGACGTAAGGGAATCCTTGCGATGACCGGTTATAACGGAGTACTGGGATACAGAACAGACAGTGCATATAAGACCGGCGAAAACCTTCAGGGTGACCAGAAGAAATTCCTGGAAGATCATCCTGATTTCGATTATGACCAGGATGTAAAAGATGCGACCAAAGTGGCAGATGCCATGAAGGCAGAGGGATGGGAATTCGCAAGCCATACCTGGGGACATATGAATGCAACAGAGCGTTCTGCTGAGGATCTTAAGACAGACGATGAGAAATGGAAAGCAAATGTAGCCCCGATCCTTGGAGATACAGATATGATCATCTTTGCGTTTGGTGCAGATATTGGTGACTGGGAAGGTTACTCTTCTGATAATCCGAAATTTCAGTATTATAAGAGTGCGGGTTATGACTACTTCTGTAATGTAGATTCCAGTCAGTACTTTGTACAGATCACAGATCAGTATTTCCGACAGGGAAGAAGAAATCTGGATGGTTACAGAATGTATTATAACCCGGATATGCTGAGCGATCTTTTTGATGTATCTGAGGTATGGGATTCTTCCAGACCGACACCGGTACCAGAAATGTGATATGCAGATTTGAAAGGAGTTTTATTATGAAGAAAAAAACAGTTGCAGCGATGTTGGTAATGTGCATGGCTTTATCTGCTACAGCATGTGGCGGATCTGATACAAAAGAAACCAAAACCGAGACAACACAGGATACAGGGGATAAAAAAGATTCTGCATCCTCAGATAAAAAAACATCTGCTTCGGCAGTCAGACTGGTGTCTGTTTCTGATGTTTCAAAATATGTTACGATTGGAGAATATAAGGGACTGACACTGGACAGATCATCGGTTACTGTAACGGATGATGATGTACAGGCAGAAATCGATTATAATCTTGAAGAAAACGGAACAGAGGTAAATGACGGAACAGTAGAAGAGGGCGATTCGGTAACGATTAATTTTACCGGAACGATAGACGGAAAAGAATTTGATGGGGGTTCTGCAGAAGATTATGATCTTGTGATTGGCGAGGGCGGAATGATCGATGGATTCGAGGATGGAATCATTGGCATGAAAAAGGGAGAGACAAAAGAACTGGACCTGACTTTCCCGGATGATTACTATGAAGAATCTGTTGCCGGTAAACCGGTTGTGTTTAAAGTTACGCTGCAGAAGTTCACGCGGCCTTCCGAACTGAATGATGAGTGGGTAGCTGCCAATACAGAATACAAGACAGTTGACGAGTATCGTGCAGCTGTCAAAAAAGAACTCGAAGAAAATGAGACAAAATCGGCAGATTATGATCTTTACAGTAATGCCTGGAGCGAAGTACTCGCAAATTCTGAAGTAAAAGAATATCCGGAAGAAGATGTGGATAAGGCGGTTGAAGCATACAAAAAACTCAATGAAAATTATGTCAAAGAAGCAGGTATGGAAATGTCTGATTTCCTTAAGGCACAGGGAATGTCTGAAGAAGATTATGAGGAAGACTGCCAGCAGTATGCAGAATCCAAAGTGGAACAGAACCTTATTGTTCAGGGAATCATGGATGCAGAAGGACTCAGCCTTGATGATGACGATATACAGACATTAAAAGACGAACTGTTATCAGAATATGGTTATGAGAGTTTTGATCAGCTGGTTGCATATTATGGTGAACAGGAAGTAAATGAATCACTGGCACTGATGCGTGTGGAACGTTTTATAGTGGATAATGCGACAGTAAATGAAACTTCTGCAACAGAAGCTGATGTGGCAAATGAAGATGCAGATCCGGAAAGTGAAGACACAGGAGTTGATGCTGCAGAAGACACTATAGAAGATAATGCGTCAGAGGAAGATAGCAGTGACACTGCAGAAGAAAGTGAGGAAACTGCATCGGAAGATGATGTGGCAAATGAAGGATGATCATAAAAAATGGAAATGTTTTTCAGGAAGATGGAAGTTTTCGCAAGGAAACACTTTATATCAGAAATCACAGACTGACAGAGGCATTTGAAGCAACCGCTGAAGAGGAAGTTATAGATGCCGAGGGTCTTATGGTGATTCCCGGTCTTGTGGATATCCACAGCCATGGAGCATATGGGGAAGATTTTTCTGACGGTGATCCGGAAGGTCTGAAAAAAATCTTAAGATATGAGAGACAAAGTGGAATAACATCATATTGTCCGACTTCCATGACACTTCCGAAGGAACAGCTTAAGAAGATTTTCAAAGGGATCAGGGAAGCAGAAAAGTCCGGCGATGGAGCAACGGTTGCAGGTATCAATATGGAAGGACCGTTTCTGGATCCTGTTAAGAAGGGCGCACATGTCGAAGAATGGATCACGGAACCGGATGCAGATTTTGTAAGGGAATTGAATGAAGTATCCGGTGGAAGGATTAAACTGGTAACGTTGGCACCGAATGTCAGCGGTGCGATGGAATTTATCAGGAAAATGCAGAGTGAAGTACAGATATCTCTGGGACATACAGCGGCAGATTATGAATGTGCGTCAGAAGCAATGGCACTGGGGGCACATCATGTAACGCATCTTTATAATGCGATGCAGCCGTTGGCCCACAGAGAACCGGGACTGATCGGAGCGGCTTCGGATGATCCGGAATGTATGGTCGAACTGATCTGTGATGGCTATCATATTCATCCGGCTGTAATCAGAGCAACGTTCAGAATGTTCGGACCGGAAAGAGTCATCCTGATCAGTGATTCCATGCGTGCAACAGGGATGAAAAACGGTACATATGAGCTTGGCGGACAGGAAGTAACTGTGAAGGACCGCAAGGCAGTGCTGAAAGACGGAACACTTGCAGGATCTGCGACAAATCTGTTTGGCTGTATGTGCAAAGCAATAGAATTTGGTGTGCCTGTAGACCAGGCAATTTTTGCAGCCACGAGAAATCCGGCAAGAAGTATTGGGATTTATGACAGAACAGGGTCTGTTCATACAGGTAAAGAGGCAGATATTCTTCTGTTAACAGAGAATTTTGAATTAAAAAGAGTTATCTGATATACCTGCTGAAGTATTGGATCATCATTCACAGAATAACTTGATTTAGTTCAGGAATTGTGATTGTATTTCAGAATTAAATGCGTTATGATAATAAATAGACAAAAAAGTTATAGAAAATACAGCAGGTGGAGTAGATGGATAAAAGGGTATTGCGTGAACGAATGCGCAAAAAGCAACAGCAGATAAGACGTCGTCAGATGATGAAAAAAGGCGCGTATGTTGTGGCTGTGATACTCGTATTCATATTTGTAATACGGGGAATTATTCTTCCGGTCATTAATCGGGTCGGAGGGAAAAATACAGATAAACCGGCACAGGTACAGGCAGAAACAGATACGAATGCGAATATCAATACAGGAGATTCAGGAACTGAGACACAGATAGAAAAAGACACAAATGCAGCAATCCGTAAACCGCTGAAGGGTGCGAGTGATCTGACAAAGGCTTCACAGCTGACTGCTGGCTGGCATGAGGATGAGAACGGAAAATGGTATCAGAACTCGGATGGTACATATTATGCAGGCGGCCTGCAGGAAATAGATGGTTCTACATATTATTTTGGAGACAATGGTTATACACAGACCGGCTGGGTAAGTGTTGGTTTTGATGACTATTATTTCAATGATGACGGAACGTATGATCCGAGTCAGCATAAGACAAGAATTGCATTTACGTTTGATGATGGCCCGGGAGAGTATACAGACCAGCTTCTGGACTGCCTGGAACAGAATAATGCACATGCGACATTCTTTATGCTCGGACAGAATGTTGAGAACTGGCAGAGCGAAGTTCAGCGAATGGTAGACATTGGATGTGAGATTGGATCTCATTCCTGGGATCATCTGAATCTGTATGATCTTGATATGGATGCAGTTGCCAAAGAGTTTTCAGATACAGATGCAGCTCTGGAGAAGGCATGTGGACAGAAGGCAAGTGTTGCCAGAGCACCATATGGAAACTGGAGTGATGATATCATTGCTACTGTACAGAAACCATTCTTTACATGGTCGCTGGATTCTCTTGACTGGAGTTATATGGATGTTGACAAAGACTATAATGAGATTATGAACGGAGATCTTACTGACGGTTCGATCATTCTGATGCATGATATTCATGAGCCATCCGTACAGGCTGCGATCAAGATGATTCCGGAACTTGTGCAGAAGGGTTATAAGCTGATGACTGTCAGTGAGCTTGCAGCAGCCAAGGGAGTTACTTTACAGAATGCAAACTACTCTGATTTCTGGGACAGTTCACTTCAGAAGGGTATCGTTGCAGGATATAACAGTGGTTCTTCTGACGGAAGCAGTGATGGTACAGCGGTATCAGATGGTACTACCTCAGATGACGGCTCAACAGATAGTTCTGATGTAAGTGATACAGGATCTTCGGACAGCAGTGATGTCAGTGATGGAAGTGATGAGAGTTCCGACAGTTCTTCCGGAGATAACAGCTCAGGAGGCGATGACTCTTCCGGGGATGGAAGTTCATCAGATGAGAGTTCCGGAGATAACAGCTCAGACGATGGATCTTATGATGACAGTTCCGGAGACGGAAGTGATTATGCAGATGAGGACTCCGGAGATGGGTATGATACAGGATATTAATTCTATATAAAATAAGAATCCACAAAAGAGGACAAGTTCGAAAGCGCAATCGGACAAGTCCTCTTTTTTGTGTACTTGTAATTTCTTATTTTAATTGACGGGAACATTATGGATTGGTATAATATGTCTATAAAAATGCAAAATATCAGCATAATAAATGTGCATAATGCTGATAGGAGGCGCAGAGTTGTAAAGAGTGCCGGAATAAAATAGCTGTTAAGGGAGGTACGTTTGAATGGGAGAGAAGTTGCAGTTTACAGAGCTGGATCAGTATCTGTTCGGACAGGGAACCCATTATGACATTTACAGGAAATTAGGAGCCCATCCGACGATACAGAGGCGTAAGAAAGGTGTATATTTTGCTGTGTGGGCACCAAATGCCAGATCAGTTTCTGTTGTTGGAGAGTTTAATAACTGGAATACACAGGCAAATCCAATGAAGAAAGTCGGACCAATTGGGGTATATGAGACATTTATACCTGGAGCAAAAGTTGGAGATCTCTATAAATTCTATATTATCGGCTATCATGGTGAAGAATTATACAAAGCTGATCCATATGGCAATGAAGCAGAACTGAGACCTGGCACTGCATCCAGAATTGCGGATATTTCTGATTATAAATGGAAAGATACTACCTGGATGAAAAGACGTCCGGAATTTGATGAAACCAAAGATCCTATGGCCATTTATGAGGTACACCCCGGTTCCTGGAAGAAACATGAAGCAAAAGATGAAGATGATCCGGGATTTTATAATTACCGTGAACTGGCACATGAACTTGCTGCCTATGTAAAGAAAATGGGTTATACACATGTAGAACTTATGGGAATTGCCGAGCATCCGTTTGATGGCTCATGGGGATATCAGGTCACAGGATATTATGCACCAACCTCCCGTTATGGTTCTGTTCAGGATTTCAAGTATATGATCGATTATCTGCACCGTAATAAGATTGGAGTTATTCTGGACTGGGTACCGGCACATTTTCCGAAAGATGCACAAGGCCTCGCAAATTTTGACGGTACAGCAGTATATGAACATGAAGATCCGAGACAGGGAGAACATCCGGACTGGGGAACCAAGATTTATAACTATGGCCGTCCGGAGGTCAAAAACTTCCTGATTGCCAATGCACTCTACTGGATTGAAGAGTGTCATGTAGACGGACTTCGTGTTGATGCAGTAGCATCTATGCTTTATCTGGATTATGGAAAGAAGGATGGCGAGTGGGTTGCTAATAAATATGGTGATAACAAAAACCTTGAAGCAATTGAGTTTTTCAAACATTTGAATACCGTTGTACTTGGAAGAAATCATGGAACGGTCATGATAGCAGAAGAATCTACCGCATGGCCACAGGTTACCGGAAAAGCTGAAGATGGAGGACTTGGCTTCTCTTTGAAATGGAATATGGGATGGATGAATGATTTTCTTGAATACATGAAATTGGATCCATATTTCCGTAAGGACAATCACAATAAGATGACATTTTCTATGACTTATGCATACAGTGAAAAATATGTCCTTGTCATCTCGCATGATGAAGTCGTACATTTGAAATGTTCTATGGTTAATAAGATGCCAGGCTATCCGGAAGAAAAGATTCGTAATTTGAAAGCTGCGTATGCATTTATGCTGTTCCATCCAGGCAAAAAACTTCTGTTTATGGGACAGGAATTTGGACAGCTGCGTGAATGGAGTGAGGAGAGGGAGCTTGACTGGTATCTTCTGAATGAAAAACCACATCAGGATCTTCAGGAGTTTGTAAAGACGCTTTTACATATGTATACAAAGTATCCTGCATTGTATGCAGGGGACAACGATCCTGACGGATTTGAGTGGATCAATGCAGACGATGCATACAGAAGTATTTTCAGTCTGGTAAGAAAATCTCCTACAAAGAGAAATAACCTTCTGTTTATTGTAAACTTTACGCCGGTTGACCGCCCGGATTATCGTGTCGGTGTTCCAAAGAAAAAACAGTATAAACTGATCATGAATGAACATGGACTTTTGGAGAAACCGGAGGTATTTAAAGCAGAGGCACAGGAATGTGATCACAGAGAGTTTTCGTTTGACTATCCACTGCCAGGATATGGTGTTGCGGTGTTTACTTATTGATATTTTATTGTGAAAGTTAACCAATTTTGCACATCGATAATTATATAAATTTAACAAATAAAATCGTTGCAATTTAAGAAAATATAGGTTATACTGAACGCAACTGAGGAAAATCATTTGGAAACTCAGTATTTACATGAAATGCAGTAAGTTGAACATAAAAAATAAAGATTTTGAAAGGAGATTTACAATGAAAGTATCTAATATTAAAGACATCGAGAAATTTTTTGAAGTAGTAGACAGCTGCCAGGGCAAAGTTGAACTGGTAACAGGTGAAGGTGACAGACTGAACCTCAAATCCAAACTGTCCCAGTATGTATCTCTTGCAAACATCTTCTCCGGCGGAGAAATTCCGGAACTTGAGATCGTAGCATATGAGAAAGAAGATATCGACAAACTTCTCAGCTTCATGATCAACGGTTGATTTTAGAGAGTATAGAGTGGGGACGTGACTGGTTCATGTCCCCATTACCCATATAAAGGGATAATAACCAGGGGGTATTTTATGCCTCCTGGTCAAATTGCGTTATAAGTTAGTGCTATAAAACAAATAATATAAAGTAATTTAGCAATCATTTTGCCCATGGGCAGAAAGAGAGGAAATGCAATCATGGAAAAAACTAAAATTGACATTATCTCCGGTTTCCTTGGAGCCGGTAAAACAACACTGATCAAGAAACTTCTGAAAGATGCCTTTCAGGGGGAGCAGGTCGTACTGATTGAAAATGAATTTGGTGAGATCGGCATTGATGGAGGATTTCTGAAAGAAGCCGGAATCCAGATCCGTGAAATGAACTCAGGATGTATCTGCTGCTCACTGGTTGGTGATTTTGGTGCATCTTTGAAAGAAGTTATCAGCAAATATCACCCGGACAGAATCCTGATCGAGCCATCTGGTGTCGGCAAATTATCTGATGTCATTAAAGCAGTACAGGGCGTAGAAGAAGAAACAGGACTGGTTCTGAACAGCTACACTACTGTTGTTGATGCAAAGAAATGCAAAATGTATATGAGAAATTTCGGTGAATTTTTCAACAATCAGGTTGAATATGCCGGAGCGATCATCATGAGTCGTACAGATATTGTTGACGAAGCAAAAGCACAGGCATCACTGGAACTGCTTCGTGAGATTAACTCCAAAGCAGCGATCATCACAACACCAATCGAGAAACTGGAAGGTAAAAAACTTCTGGAGGTTATGGAGCATCCGGTATCTCTGGCAGATGAGCTGATGGAAGAAGAGGAGGTATGCCCGGAATGCGGACATGTGCATGAACATGGCGAACATCATCATGACCATGATCATGAAGAACATGAGCATCATCATCACGATCATGATGAAGAATGCGGATGCGGACATGACCACGCTCATGAAGAACATGAACATCATCATCACGACCATGATGAAGAATGCGGATGCGGACATGACCACGCTCATGAAGAACATGAGCATCATCATCACGACCATGATCATGAATGCGGATGTGGACACGACCATCATGACCATCACCATCATCATGCAGATGAAGTATTTACAAGTTGGGGTCGTGAGACAATTAAGAAATATACAAAAGAAAATCTTGAGAAGATGCTGGAAGCTCTTTCTGCATCTGATGAATATGGAATCATTCTCCGTGCAAAAGGAATGCTTCCGGCAGAAGATGGAACATGGATTTATTTTGATATGGTTCCGGAAGAAACAGAAATCCGTGAAGGCGCACCGGAATATACAGGTCGTCTCTGCGTGATCGGATCTAAACTGAATGAGGACAAACTGGCTGAGCTTTTTGGCCTGTAATCATAGAGGAGAATACAGACAATGGATGAGATCAAAGTACCGATTTATTTAATGACCGGTTTCCTGGAAAGTGGCAAGACTTCTTTCCTGAGTTTTACCATACAGCAGGATTATTTCCATACGGATGGAAAGACACTTCTGATCCTCTGTGAGGAAGGGGAGGAAGAATACGATCCGGCAATTCTTGAAGCCAATAATACTGTTGTGGAGGTAATTGAAAATGAGGAAGACTTTACAACAGACAGACTGGTTGCCATGGATATTCTTCATCAGCCGGAGCGTGTTATCATAGAATATAATGGCATGTGGCTGGTAAGCAATTTTGAAAAAACGCAGCTGCCGACAGGCTGGGGAGTAGAACAGCAGATTACCTGTGTAGATGGAAGTACTTTCCAGATGTATATGGCGAATATGAAATCCATTTTTATGGATATGATAAAAAATACAGATATGGTTATCTTCAACCGTTGCAAAAAGGAAGATCCACTTCCGACTTATCGACGTGGAATCAAGGTCGCAAATCAGAGAGCAGAAGTTATCTTTGAGGATGAAGAAGGCGAGCTGGGTGATATTTTCCAGGATGAAATGCCATTTGATATGAATGCGCCGGTTATCGAGATTCTTCCGGAAGATTATGGCATCTGGTTTGTGGATGCAATGGATCATCCGGAAAATTATGAAGGCAAAACAGTCAAGTTTAAAGCAAGAGTCATGAAACCTCGCGGAATGGGAAGTAAATTCTTTGTTCCGGGACGTACAGCCATGACTTGCTGTGCAGATGATACTACATTTCTTGGTTATGTATGTAAGAGCGCATATGCGCCGAAACTGACGCCGGGAGAATGGGTAGAAGTTACAGCCAAAGTCGGCATTGAGAAACGTAACGAATACCAGGGTGAAGAAGGTATCGTACTTGATGCGGAGCATGTAGAGCAGTGTGATCCACTGGAAGACGAAATGGTTTATTTTAATTAATACAGCGAGGAAATTCTGATGTATCTGATCGTAGGTTTGGGAAATCCCGGAAGGCAGTATGAAGCCACACGCCATAATATGGGATTTGATGTGATTGATAAGCTTGTGGAGGAATATAATGTTCCACAGTCTGGCGTGAAATTCAATGCCATGTACGGAAAGGGAAGAATCGAAGGACAACCTGTCATTCTGATGAAGCCGCTTTCTTATATGAATCTCAGTGGTGGTCCTGTCCGGGATATGGCAAACTACTTCAAAATCGATCCGGAGACAGAGATGATCGTTATTTATGACGATATTGATTTGGAACCGGGACAGCTTCGTATCCGTAAGAAAGGCAGTGCCGGTGGGCACAATGGAATCAAGCATATCATTCAGCAGCTTGGTACACAGACGTTTGTTCGTATCAAGGTTGGTGTCGGAGCCAAACCAAAAGGATGGGATCTGGCAGATCATGTACTTGGCAGATTCGGAAGCAATGAACGTAAGCTTGTGGAAGAGGCGCAGGAGAGAGCCTGCAAAGCTGTAGAGATGATCCTGGCTGACAGTGTGGATGCGGCCATGAACCAGTTCAACAAGAAAATGGAGAATGTATGAAGACATTTTTGCAGCCTCTGCAGAATCTTGCAGAGATGGAAGAAATACAAAAACAGGCAAAAAAGAATTGTGGAATTCTGGAGATCAGTGGTTGTATGGAGTCCCAGAAAGCTCATCTTATGTATGGGCTTTCCGGGCTTTTTCCATGTCATCTGGTAATTGCCGCAGATGAAAAATCTGCGAAAGAACTGTATGAAGATTATCGTTTTTATGATAAACGTGTTTATTACTATCCGGCAAAGGATCTTCTTTTTTTTCAGGCAGATATACATGGGAATCTGCTGATTCGTCAGCGAATGCAGGTGATTCGCGCTCTTCTGGAACGTGAGGATGAGATTACGGTCGTTACCAGTATTGATGGCTGTATGGACTATCTTGCACCTCTGGAAAAAATAGAAAAACAACTGATTTATTTTCGCAATGACAGCACCCTGGATATGGATAAACTGACAGCTGCGCTTGTCCATATGGGGTATGAACGCGTTGGACAGGTAGAGATGCCAGGACAGTTTTCCATCCGTGGAGGAATCATTGATATTTATTCTCTGACAGAAGAGAATCCCTGGCGTATTGAACTTTGGGGAGATGAAATTGATTCGATCCGCAGTTTTGATGCACAGAGCCAGCGTTCTCTTGAAAACCTGGATGATGTTACAATTTATCCTGCAGCAGAACAGCCAATGGAGAAAAATGGTGTCTCATTTCTCGATTATTTTAAAGAAACTGAAACTCTGTTTTTTTTGGATGAACTTAATCATCTGGAGGAAAATGCAAAAGCTGTGCAGGAGGAATTCCAGCAAAGTTGTGAGAATCGAAAGGAAAAGGGCGAGATCAGTCTTTCCGGTGACTGGATGTGTACATGGGAGGAATTGTGTCATAAGATAAATGACAGAAATTGTGTTGCCATGTCTTTGCTGGATCCGAAGAAATCTAATTGGAAAATTTCAGGTCAGTTTAATATCACAGTAAAATCTATGAGCTCTTATCAAAGCAGTTTTGAACTGTTGGTAAAGGATCTGAAACAGTACAAAAAAGAAGGATATCAGATCGTTTTGCTGTCCGGTTCCAGAACCCGTGCAGAACGTCTGGCAAAAGATCTTCAGGAAGAAGGTCTGAACGCATTCTACGGACAGGATTCTGATCGTATTCTGCAGCCGGGAGAGATCATGGTGGCGTATGGCCATGCACGGAGGGGATTTGAATATCCGCTGGTTAAATTTGCAGTCATCACAGAGACAGATATCTTTGGAAAAGAGCAGAAAAAGCGTAAAAAGAAAAAAGAATACAATGGAAAGAGAATCCAGGACTTTTCGGAACTTTCCATTGGAGACTATGTAGTGCATGAAAAGCATGGACTCGGTATTTACAAAGGTATTGAGAAAGTTGCAGTAGATAAAGTTGCAAAGGATTATATCAAAATCGAATATCGTAATGGAAGTAATCTGTATATTCTTGCAACACAGCTGGATGCACTGCAGAAATATTCCGGGGCAGAAACAGCAAAACCGCCGAAACTGAATCGGCTTGGCGGGCAGGAATGGAAAAAGACGAAATCCAGAGTCCGCGGTGCCGTGCAGAATATTGCAAGGGAACTTGTGGAGCTTTATGCAGTCCGCCAGGAAAAAGAAGGTTATGTCTGTGGACCAGATACCGTCTGGCAGCGAGAGTTTGAAGAGATGTTTCCGTATGAGGAAACAGAAGATCAGCTGGCTGCGATCGAAGATACTAAGAAAGATATGGAGAGCACCAAGATTATGGACCGTCTTGTGTGTGGGGATGTCGGATATGGCAAGACAGAGGTTGCGCTGCGAGCTGCGTTTAAAGCAGTTCAGGAAAGCCGCCAGGTTGTTTATCTTGTACCGACCACGATTCTTGCACAGCAGGTTTATAACACCTTTATTCAGCGAATGAAAGAGTTTCCGGTGAGAGTAGATCTTCTTTGCCGGTTCCGTACGGCTGCGAAGCAGAAAAAGACGATCGCAGATCTGAAAAAAGGTCAGGTGGATATCGTAGTCGGTACACACAGAGTACTTTCGAAGGATGTGGAATATAAAAATCTGGGACTTCTTATCATCGATGAAGAACAGCGTTTTGGTGTGGTTCATAAAGAAAAGATCAAACAGCTGAAAAAAGATATTGATGTACTGACGTTAACGGCAACACCGATTCCGCGAACACTCCATATGAGTATGATCGGTATCCGCGACATGAGTGTCCTGGAAGAGCCTCCGATGGATCGTGTTCCGATTCAGACATATGTTATGGAGTATGATGAGGAAACGGTAAGAGAGGCGATCAACCGTGAGCTTCGAAGAGGCGGTCAGGTTATTATGTTTATAACCGCGTGAATGATATTGCAGATGTGACGGCAAGGATCGCGAAGCTTCTGCCGGATGCGAGAGTGGATTTTGCCCATGGACAGATGAGTGAGCGAGAGCTGGAAGCAGTCATGTATGCATTTATTAACGGAGATATAGATGTACTGGTTTCTACAACGATCATTGAGACCGGACTGGATATTTCCAATGTCAATACGATGATCATTCATGATTCTGACCGATATGGACTTTCACAGCTGTATCAGCTTCGTGGAAGAATCGGACGTTCAAATCGGACTGCTTATGCATTCCTTATGTATCGCAGGAATACGATGTTGAAAGAGACTGCAGAAAAAAGACTTTCTGCGATTCGAGAATATACAGATCTGGGAAGTGGATTCAAGATTGCAATGCGTGATCTGGAACTCAGAGGCGCCGGAAATCTTCTGGGAGCAGAACAGCATGGGCATATGAATGCAGTAGGGTATGACCTTTACTGCAAGATGCTCAGTGAGGCAGTCAAGGAGGCAAAGGGTATCCATACAATGGAAGATTTTGAGACAACGATCGATCTGAATATGGATGCATTTATACCGGATTCTTATATCAGCAATGAGTATCAGAAACTGGATATTTATAAGAGGATTGCCGGAATTGAGACACAGCAGGATTATGATGATATGCTGGAAGAATTGCTGGATCGCTTCGGTGAAATGCCAAAAGCAGTTCTGAATCTTCTTGTGATCGCCAGAATGAAAGCACAGGCACACCGATGTTATGTGGTGGAGATCAAACAGATCGCTGGGGATATGAAGATTACATTGTATGAACGGGCCAAACTGAATCCTGCAGGTATTCCTGTACTGATGCAGAAATATAGAAGAGGGCTGCAATTTAAGAATGAACAGGAACCCAAATTTATTTTCACTCCGGAGGGAGCTGGAAATACACTGACAGCTCTGACAGATTTTCTGACGGAACTGGAATCACTTGTAGAAGAATAAAATCCATATAGTCTGATTAAGAGGAGAATCTGTGAAATATCCGTGAAAAACGGCTATTTTTATGATTCTCCTTGCTCTTAAAGGCAAAAAAGTTTATACTCTTATTTATATGCTAGAATTGTAAAGCAATGGAGGAAGAGATGAAAACAATGACAAAGAGAACAGCTGTTGCAGCTCTTACAGGCGTAATGGCAGTGGGGATGCTCACAGGCTGTGGAGAAAAGAAATTAGATGGAACAAAAACAGTTGCAACAGTGGATGGAACAGAAATCCCGCTTGGAATCGTGAGTCTTTCTGTAAGAGAAGGACAGGCACAGACAGAAGCAATGTATAAGAGCTTTATGGGCGGGCAGGATTATTCTATCTGGAGCATGGATGCAGAAGACGGAAAGACATATGGAGAACAGGCAGTAGAACAGTCTCTGAAAGATGTAGAGCTGATGTACATCATGAAAGAAAAGGCTGCAGACTATAATGTAGAAGTTACAGATGATGATGAGCAGAAGATCGCAGATGCAGCAGCAGCATTTATGGCTGCCAACAGTGAAGAGACACTGCAGGAGCTTGCGGTAAGTGAAGATCAGGTCAAGACATATCTGGAGCTTCAGACTTATAAGAGCAGAATGCATGATCCGCTCATTGCAGATGTAGATAAAGATGTTTCTGATGAAGAAGCACAGCAGTCATCTTTTGATTATGTAAGCATCAGTACAGCAGATCTCAGCGATGATGAGATCAAACAGAAAAAAGAAGATGCACAGAAGATCCTGGATGATCTGAAAGCAGCCGGTTCCGATGGAGATCTGAATGAAATTGCAAAATCAGTGGATGATTCTTATTCTTCCGTAAGTGGTACTTTTGATGTGAATGAAGATGCGGCAAAAGAAGATTCTGATGAAGAGTCCGACAGCAGTTCTTCCAGCAGTGCATATCCGGATGAGGTTATGAAAGTTCTCAGAACTCTGAAAGACGGAGAAATCGGTCCGGACGTTATTGAGACAGATACTTCTTACTATGTAGTAAAACTTGATAAAGTAAATGATGAAGAAGCTACAGAGACTAAGAAACAGTCAATTATCTCGACAAGAGAGAATAAGCTTTATACAGACACAACAGAAAAATGGCTGGATGATGCAGACATCAATGTTGAGAAAAAGGTTCTCAAGACTCTGAAGGTTACGGATAATCACAAATTCTCAATCGCAACTGCAACACCTGAACCGACAGAAGAGGCTGCAGCAACAGAAACACCGGAGGTTACAGAGGCAGCAGAAGAAACAGAGGCAACGGCTACTCCGAAAGCTACAGAGGAGACTGAGGCTACAACAACTCCGGAAGTTACAGAAGCAGCTTCCTATAATACAGATTCTTCTCTTGAAGTTACAGATGGAAACAAGGTCAATATTGATTATGTAGGAAAGATTGACGGAGTTGCATTTGATGGTGGAAGCACAGATGGTAAAGGAACAGATCTGGTAATCGGTTCCGGTACATATATTGATAATTTTGAAGAGCAGCTGGTCGGTGCACATCCGGGAGATAAAGTAGAAGTAACTGTTGTATTCCCAGATGATTATCAGGCAGCAGATCTTGCTGGCAAAGAAGCAGTATTTGATGTTACTGTAAATGGAATTTATGAATAAATGACATGTAATAAGCCCTCGCATTTGCGGGGGCTTATTGTTTGGAAATCTTAGGATTCTGTACTTTCGCTGTTTCCACTGGAAACATGGATACCATTGATCTCTACATCACCTTCCATTGGAATAACAATGCATTTACGCCCATCGATCACCTGCGTTTCGATCAGCGCGGCACGATCAGGATCAATGTGAATTACAACATCCGGTGTTTTGATCTCAGTACGTCGTGTATTGGTAATATTGGCAGCCATAAGTGAAGCGTTTTCACCGGCAATTGCTTCATAGGTCTGATCAAAAGTTTCGAGTTTTTCATTTTCAACACCGCATTCTTCAAAGAGACGTTTCACTTCCGGTTTAGTCAGTACAGCAGGATCCGGGGAATCCTTCTGAGAATCTACCCATTCATTCAGTTTCTCATGGATATTCATGACAGTATCGTAGGCACAGTCCTCGCCAAGGGTTTCTTCTACAAGTGCGTTGAAAGAATCGCGCTGGCCGCCGGCAGAAAGTGGAGTGGTACAGCCAAACATTTCATCTACGAAAGCACTTCTGAGCTGTTCGGCATTTTTAGTGTAATAAAGAAGACTGTGAATATCCGTGCTACGGTCATTAAATACCGGGAACAGGAATCCCAAATCTGGCATTTCTACGATCCAGTCACGGATACGGTCTTCGATGTTGTTGGTTTCTGCGTTGTAGCACAGGCCGGCTTTGGAAAGATTGACCGGACAGATGCTGCAGAGGATATGGTCATAGATTTCATCGGATGCATCGAACATCTCCTGACCATCGGAAGATTTTCCGGGAATATCGTAAACGGCATGAATGAGAATGATATAGTAATTCTCACCATAATCATAATTTTCGATGATCTTATCATAAAATTCCTCAAGTATAGCATTATCCTGAAGTTTACTGCCACGGAGTTTCATGAGAAATTCCTGGGTACCACCTTCTTTTTCCTGTTCAAGCGGAAAGTCCATGTTGATCAGATTTTTTCCAATTGTGCCGGATAAAGTCTTCTTGAAGATTTCAAAGTATTTAAACATTTCTTCTTCCGAAAGAGAAAGAAATGCTTCTTTCAGTTCTGTTTTTTTATTTTTCTCGCCATCCACATAACAGCCGCAGATTCTGGTGATCGCACAGTTATTTGGAGAAAACTGTTTCTTGATTTCTGAGATTTCTTTTTTGTTCATTATGTAATGCTCCTGTTTACAGAATTTCTGTACGGAATGCTTCTGCGATTCCACTTAAATTGTAACGCTCTGCAAGGTCCTGAATTCCCATCATGATCTCCTCGCGGCTGAAATTACTGGCCTCCAGAAATTCATCGTCTTTGCCATTAAGGTGGTAGTAGAACAGAAGACCAATTTCAAGATTCTGACGGTCACCATCGCAGGTCATTTCGTATAACTGATTTTCTGCCTCGTCAATTTTACCATTGTCTGCCAGATCTGTAAGATTTGTAAGTATCTGTCTGGCATCTGTATCTTCAATCACATCAGGTGTCAGTTCGACTGCACTTACCTGGAACAGCATTTTCATGACTGCACGTACCATTTCGCGTATCTGACGCAGTATATAATCATCCTGAAGCATTTATATTCTCCCTTCCAAATTCATGATTCTGAACAATAGAGTACCACAAAAAAAGAGTTTCTTCCAGATAGAAATCTGCACTTTTTGGGGGTCGTTGTTGTGAATATTGAACTTTACGCAATATGCACAGAATGCTATAATAAAAATATTAAATAAGTCACGTTGTATGTCGGTTGTAACGGGCGGCAGTGACTGGTAGTGCAGGAAGGATATGAACGAATGGCGAATGATACTGCAATGACAAAGCAGGAATCCGAGGTAATGATAGAGCAACTCAAAAAAATATTTGAAGTGGTTCGGTTATTGGATGGGGATGAACTGGAAACGGGAAATCTGAAAGATTTAGCAAACGCGGATGGATTTCCATGCAAATGTTATGATTTCTGGAAAAAAGGTACACGTTGTAAGAACTGTACTTCCAAAGAAGCATTACAGAAAAAAGAAAAATTACTGAAGCTGGAATATCTGAATTCCAATATCTACCAGGTAATTTCCAAATATATAGAAATAGACGGCAAACCGTATGTGATTGAACTGATCAATGCCATGAAGTCAGATGCGATCATGGATGATGATGGACGTACGGAACTGATCAAACAGCTTTCAGGCTATAATCGGGAATTATATACAGATGCGCTTACCGGAATCTACAACAGACGCTATTACGAAGAACGAATCAAAAATTCTGATATGACAGCAGGTATTGCAATGATCGATCTGGATGATTTTAAGATATATAACGATACATTTGGACACGATGCAGGTGACCTGGCACTGACGACAGTTGTAGGAATCGTAAAGGCGAATGTACGTCGTACTGATATGCTGATCCGAATGGGTGGTGATGAATTCCTGCTCGTGATGCCGGATATTACGGATCAGATTTTTGCAGATAAATTAAAGCAGATTCAGGAAAAAATTCATGATACGAAGGTTCCGGGATACTCACAGCTTCGTCTGTCGGTGAGTATCGGAGGTGTGCTTTCCGCTCCGGGAAGTACTGTGGAGAATGCAATCCATAAAGCAGATCAGTTCATGTATCAGGCCAAAACATGCAAGAATATGGTAGTGACTGAACATGATGAAGAAGTTCAGGACAACGCAGAGGGCGGTGAAACATCCAAAACCTACAAATACAGAATTCTGATCGTTGATGATTCTGAGATGAACCGTGCAATTCTGTCAGAGATCCTCAGTGAAGAATATGATATCGTGGAAGCTGACAGTGGTGAGTCCTGCATCGATAAACTGAGACAGTACGAACGGGAAATTTCACTGGTTCTTCTGGACATCGTCATGCCGGGAATGGATGGATTCGGAGTTCTTAATTATATGAATCGTCATCACTACCTTGAGGATATTCCGGTTATTATGATTTCCAGTGAGGATTCTACTGAAGTCGTCAGACGTGCATATGAAATGGGTGTTTCGGATTACATTAATCGACCGTTTGATGCAGGAGTTGTGCATCGAAGAGTCTATAATACGATCAAGCTTTATGCAAAGCAAAGACGCCTGATCACTCTGATCACGAATCAGGTTTATGAAAAAGAAAAGAACAACCGTATGATGGTTGAAATCTTAAGTCAGATTGTAGAATTTCGTAATGGTGAAAGTGGAAGCCATGTACTGAACATCAATATACTGACAGGAATGATTCTGGAGAGTCTTGTACAGAAAACAGATAAGTATAATATCACATGGTCAGAAAGACTGCTGATCACAACAGCGTCTGCATTACATGATATCGGCAAGATTGGCATTGATGATAAGATCCTGAACAAGCCGGGCAAACTGACGGATGAAGAATTTAAGATCATGCAGAATCATACGATCATAGGAGCCCGTATTCTTAAAAATATGGAAGGATATGAGGATGAGGAACTGATGATGGTTGCTTATCAGATCTGCAGATGGCATCATGAGAGATATGATGGCAGAGGATATCCGGATGGGCTTAAGGGAGATGAGATTCCGATTTCAGCGCAGGTAGTTTCTCTTGCAGATGTGTATGATGCACTTGTGGGCGAACGAGTTTATAAGAAAGCATATTCCCATGAGAAAGCGATTCAGATGATCCTGAATGGAGAATGCGGTGCGTTTAATCCGATTCTGCTTGAATGTCTGCTCGATATTCAGGACAGGATCAAACGCAAAGTAAAAGGCAGTACACAGGAAAACAACCCTCTGAAGAAGAAAGAGAAATCAGCAGAACTCAAAGAGTTTGAAAATGCAAAAGAAGATTTTATGGATTCTGTTTTCAAAAATATGGAAAAAGAATATACGGACCTTGGAAATCCGGAAAATGCCGATTTTTCCAGGGGGGGGGCAAAGCCAAAATGCTGATGAATGATATGAGAAAAAAGTTTTTTGAATAGGAGATAAATGATATGACAGTCAGAGAATGTTATGAAGAATTAGGATCTGATTTTGATAAAGTACTGAGCAGACTGGTGAGTGAAGCGCTTGTAAAGAAATTTGCGCTTAAGTTTCTGGATGATCCGAGTTTTGGACAGTTGGAGACAGCACTGGCAGATAAAGATGCAGAGACAGCATTTCGTGCAGCACATACACTGAAAGGTATTTGCCTGAATCTTGGATTTGATAATCTTTTTGCACCAAGTCAGGAACTGACAGAAAAACTTCGTGGAGCGACCACGATAGAAGGTACGGATGAACTGTTTGCAGCAGTAGAAAAAGAATATGACAGAACATGTGAGGCACTTCGAAAGATTGCCTGACAGATTTGAAAGAAAGAATTTAAGATAAAATCCCCTGTACTTTGTTTTTGTAACAGAGTGCAGGGTGTTTTTTTCCACTTGTGGAGCAGTACGATGAAAACAATTGCAATTGCTTCAGGAAGTCCATGTGTACTGCTTGCAGGGACATCTTTCAGACAGTAGATGACAAGAAGTCCGATTGCCGCATACGGAAGTACGGTTCCGAGATATTTGATAAATTCCGGTGGATTTTTACCCTCCGGGAAAATAATGAATGGGATAAAACGCGTTGCCATTGTTCCAAGGACAACTGCCGCAATGGTGATGATAGCTTGTGTTGTTGTCATAGTCATTTTGCAGCCACCTCCGGTTTCTTACTGAATCTGCGCTCGGCTGTGAAGGCCACGATGATAAAGATCATGGACGGAACAATAAAATTGCTGCTTCCGAAGATCAGAAGACAGATGGCAGAACAAATTAATCCTACCAGAGCTGGAAGATGATCTTTGGATTCTTCCCATTGGTTCAGGAACATAACGACAAACAGTGCGGTCATGACAAATTCGATTCCGGTTGTATCAAAATGAATCACATATCCTAAGAGTGCACCCGCTGTAGCAGCGAATACCCAGTAAATCTGGTTTAACAGGTTGACAAAAAACATAAACCATCCACGGTCTACATCATCCGGCGGTGTTACTGTACAGTTGACAGTAAAAGATTCATCACACATGCCAAAGATCAGGTAGAACTTCTTCCAACCGGTATTTTTATATTTATCCAGCATGGAAAGGCCATAAAATAAATGTCTGGCATTGACCATCAGTGCCAGAAAGAGAGCTGCAATCGGACTGAATGCCGACAGCAGAAGATTTGCCGTTACGAATTCCATAGATCCCGCAAAGATAAACATACTCATAAAGAATGGATACCATACAGAAAAGCCCTTACTCTGCATCATAAATCCATAGGACATTCCCAGGAAAAGAAAGCCTATACCGATAGGAATCGTGTATGGAAACGCGGCTTTGAATGCTTTTTTCTTCATTTGTGAAAAATTCCTTGACTTTTAGAATGAATATGTATATATTTTATAT
>ENA-OQCO01000029-OQCO01000029.1-human-gut-metagenome-genome-assembly--contig:-NODE-29-length-69331-cov-1.875296_pt1 | contig 69331 bp, 67 predicted proteins | sample MGYA00242500_ERZ504582 | MGnify/ENA primary metagenome ERZ504582 (study PRJEB26092, sample SAMD00036346) | human gut metagenome | host: Homo sapiens | study: EMG produced TPA metagenomics assembly of... | reverse complement strand
CGCGGCTGCGGCAGCCGCGACCGGAGCCTACGCGGGTGCCGATGCGGACGGCAGCGGAGTCGGCCAGGGCGTGCCCAATACGGGCGGCCAGCCGAATGCCACCGCCGGCAACGATACAGACGACGACGCCAATAGGCCGTATCAGTTGCCCGACCTGAACCTGCTGACCAAAGGCCAGCCCCATGCGATGCGCACCCCGGCCAACGATCGCGTGATCCGGGCGCTGACTTCCACCTTCGAACAGTTCAACGTGGATGCCAAAGTCGTCGGCTTCCTGCGTGGCCCCTCGGTCACCCAATATGAGGTCGAGCTTGGCCCCGGCGTCAAGGTGGAGAAAGTCACCAACCTGCAGCGCAACATCGCCTACGCGGTGGCCAGTTCGGATGTGCGTATCCTTTCACCGATTCCCGGCAAGTCCGCCATCGGCATCGAAATCCCGAACGAGGATCGCGAAATCGTGCACTTGGGCGACGTACTGCGCTCCGACAAGGCCGTGGGCGACCCGAACCCGATGCTCTCCGGCATCGGCAAGGACGTCGAAGGCCACTTCGTGACCGCCGACCTGACCAAGATGCCGCACCTGCTGGTGGCCGGTGCCACCGGTTCCGGTAAGTCGAGTTTTATCAACTCGATGCTCACTTCGATCATCATGCGTGCCACGCCCGAACAGGTGCGTCTGATCATGGTGGATCCCAAGCGCGTGGAACTGTCCGCCTACGCAGGCATCCCGCACCTGCTGACCCCGATCATCACCGATCCGAAGAAAGCCGCACAGGCCCTCGAATGGGTGGTCAAAGAGATGGATGCACGCTACTCCGACCTCGAATTCTTCGGATTCCGCCACGTCAAGGACTTCAACGAGGCCGTGCGCGCCGGCAAGGTACATGCGCCCGCCGGCTCCCAGCGCAAGGTGGCCCCCTATCCGTACATCCTCGTGGTGGTCGACGAGATGGCCGACCTTATGATGGTGGCCAAGAACGATGTGGAAAGCTCCATCCAGCGCATCACCCAGCTGGCACGAGCCGCCGGTGTGCATCTGGTGCTCGCCACCCAGCGTCCGTCCGTGGACGTGGTCACCGGTCTGATCAAGGCCAACATTCCATCCCGACTGGCGTTCGCCACCTCGTCCGCCACCGATTCGCGAGTCATTCTTGACACGGTCGGTGCCGAGACCCTGATTGGTCAGGGCGATGCGTTGTTCCTGCCGATGGGTTCCGCCAAGCCGATTCGTGTGCAGGGCTCGTGGGTGTCCGAATCCGAGATTCGCAAGGCCGTGGAGTTCGTGCGCACCCAGCGCAAGCCGAAATACCGCGAAGACATCGAACAGATGGCCAAGGAAGCCGAAAAGAAAGACAGCATGGAGCCCGACGAGGAGATCGGCGACGACATGGACGTGCTGCTGCAGGCCGCCGAACTCGTGGTCACCAGCCAATTCGGCTCCACCTCGATGCTGCAGCGCAAGCTCAGGGTCGCTTCGCCAAGGCCGGCCGACTCATGGACCTGCTCGAATCGCGTGGCGTGGTCGGGCCGTCCGAAGGCTCGAAGGCCCGCGAAGTGCTCGTCCAGCCGCAGGACCTGCCGCAGGTGCTCGCCTTCATCCGAGGCGAAACCAGCTCGCTCGAAGCCACCGCCCCGCAACAGCCCGAACTCGGCGAATAATTCACCCATCGACCTTCCTCTGATGAGGGAGGTGCACCGAAGGGGCGGAGAGAGAAGCGCGGCCACGCGGCCATCAGCACGCAACCTGATTCCCGAATAATAGCAGTCAATATCCAGCCAATACTCACTCAAGGTAGAAGTGTGGGGGTAACGTGAACACTATGGATGAGAACACAATGGACAAGCAGTCATCGCCCAAATCATCGCTGTTCGACGGATGGAACGCGCCGCCGAACCTGGTCACCTACTCGCGCATCGTACTCGTGGTGTTTTTCCTGACACTCGACATTCTCGCCGGTGCCTGGGGTGAGAACAACCTGACCATGCGCTGGGTCGCCGCGGTGCTGTTCATCATCGCCGCGTCCACCGATAAAATCGACGGTTGGATGGCCCGCAAATACAATCAGGTCACCGAAATGGGCAAGCTCATGGATCCGATCGCGGACAAGCTGCTCACTTGCGGCGCAATGATTGTATGCTCCGCGTTCGGCGAGCTCGGCTGGTGGGTAACCATCCTGTTCCTGATTCGCGAAATTGGTATCACCGTTATGCGTTTCTTCGTCATGGAGCGTCCGGGCGGCAAAGTCATCGCCGCCGCATGGCCCGGCAAGCTCAAGACCGTATTCCAGTGCGTGGGTCTGTCCATGCTGCTGCTGCCGTTCTGGTCTCTGGGTAACGGACAAGCCACGCCGTTCTGGATGACCGCTTACTACTTCCTGACCTACGCCATCATCTACGTGGCATTGGTCCTGTGCCTCTACTCGGGTGCCGTGTACCTGTACAACACGTTCGTCGCCCCGAAGCGGAAGTGACGGATATTCCAATGCGGGAATTGTGCGACAGTCTCGCGGCCGGCATCCTCAAGATTTGCGAGGCGAACAATACGAAAATCGCCTGCGCTGAATCCCTGACCGGTGGCCTGCTTGCCGATGCGTTCGTGCGTATTCCCGGCGCCTCCAACGTGTTGTTGGGCTCCGCTGTCACTTACGACATCAATGCCAAGGCCTCGATCCTGCACGTGGACAAGGCCCTATTGGATCGAGAAGGTGCCGTACACCCCGAAGTCGCCCGGCAGATGGCCGTCGGTACCGCTCGCCTATACAGCCAGCCGGAATACGGCGACCGAATCATCGGTCTTTCCACCACCGGCGTGGCCGGCCCCGGTCCGGACGGTGACAAGCCGGCCGGACTGGTGTATGTGGGCCTGCGCATCCCCGCAAGCCTCACCCCGGACCATGCCGAAGTGCTCAAAGCCGTCGAACTCCATCTTGATGGCATGCGCGAAGAGATTCGTCGCCTCACCGTATTCCACGTTCTGCAAAACTTGAGTCTATTCACAGCAAGTTTTAAGGAATAAAACCGTTGGGTTGTCGTGTTGTACATAGTGGAAACACTGAACCGACCTGGGAAGGGGCGATGGCGATGGAAACGATGACCCGAGTGAACGAACAGATGGATGTGGCCGCCAAGAAGCCGATGGCTGTGCAGCCGGGTGTCGCCCGTATGCGTGAACTGACTCCGGCCCAGCGCCGTGCGGTGATGTTCGCCCAGCAGCAGGTGCTCAAGGCACAGGCCGCCAAGAAGGCCAAGGATCAGCGTCAAGCCGTTCGTGAACGTATGTGGGATGAGGATTCGCCGTCGTACAAGCCGACTGCCGCCGCCGAGCCCGTGGTGGCTGAGGAGGAGCCTCGCGAGTTTTCGCTGCGTGGTGCTATCGGTCATGTGCTGCGCGAGCTGCGCACGCGCGATCGCCGCACGTTGCGTGAAGTCTCCGAGAAGGCAGGCGTTTCGCTAGGCTACCTTTCCGAAGTCGAACGTGGACAGAAGGAAGCCAGCTCCGAACTGCTGAGCTCCATCGCCGATGCGCTCGGAGTCTCCACTTCGCGCATGCTGCGCATGGTGGCTGATTATCTCGACTCGGTCGAGGGCTGATCGGTTGGCGGTGTGAAGCCGCGTCCCGTAATCTATGTCTAGCTGTGAACCCGTATCGCTTGTGGCGATGCGGGTTTTTGCTGTCCTGCGGTTGGTGGCACACTGGCGTGTATGCGTGAACGGGAATTCTGGGAATTACTTGAAGAGGTGTTCGGTCGGACCTACGGTCGTTCGCTGTCGCGTGATCAACGGATGCCCAAACTGGCGAATATGACCGTGGTCGAGGCGCTGGACGCGGGGGGAGGAGCCACGCGTGGTCTGGAATGTGCTCTGCGACCAAATGGAGGTTCCGGACTCCAAGCGTTGGGGCCACGATCATAACGCGCCGCCCATGCCCGCCGTCTGACACTGCGGGATTACGGAGTCGCTGAATCGTGAAATTGGCGATTTCGGCGTGTTGCACGCCAAATTCGAACAAATGTTCGTGTGTGTGGTTATAGTTATCCACAGTGACAAGAAGCCGCATACGTGTGCACAGGGTGCTTGCCATCTGCCATAATCCTTACCGCAGTAGGGTTTAAGGAGGCCAGGTGGCCAAGCTCGGGCAAGCTGGAACCACAATGGTTGGTTTGGATTGCCTCACATGGCATGTCCGTCATACGGTGGAGGCATCCGATTCGCACACGACTTCGACAAGGAGAAGATCATGGCACTTGAGACCAAGCCGGCCAAGGACCCGGCAGCCGAGGACAAGCACGAGCTCGATCCCAAGCGCAAGGCGGCGCTGGACACCGCGCTGGCGCAGGTCGAGAAGAGTTTTGGCAAAGGTTCCGCAATGCGACTGGGCGACCAGCCCGAGCAGAACGTCGAGGTGATTCCCACCGGTTCGTTGGCTCTCGATATGGCGCTCGGCATCGGCGGCCTACCCAAGGGCCGCATCGTGGAGATCTACGGCCCCGAATCATCCGGTAAGACCACGCTCGCATTGCATGTGGTGGCCAATGCCCAGAAGAAGGGCGGCGTGGCGGCCTACATCGATGCCGAACACGCGCTCGACCCGGCCTACGCCCGCAAGCTCGGCGTGGACACCGACTCACTCATCGTCTCCCAGCCGGATAACGGCGAGCAGGCCCTCGAAATCGCTGACATGCTGATTCGCTCCGGTGCGCTTGACGTCATCGTCATCGACTCGGTCGCCGCTTTGGTGCCGAAGGCCGAAATCGAAGGCGAAATGGGAGACAGCCATGTTGGTTTGCAGGCCCGACTCATGAGTCAGGCGCTGCGCAAGATGACCGGCGCGTTGGCTCAGGCCGGCACCACCGCCATCTTCATCAACCAGCTGCGTGAGAAGATCGGCGTGTTCTTCGGCAACCCTGAAACCACCACCGGTGGTAAAGCTCTGAAGTTCTACGCCTCCGTGCGTCTCGACATCCGCCGCATCCAGACCTTGAAGAACGGCGACGAAGCGGTGGGCAACCGCACGCGCGTCAAGGTGGTCAAGAACAAGATGGCCCCGCCTTTCAAGTCCGCCGAATTCGACATGCTCTACGGTGAAGGCATTTCCCGTGAGGGCTCGGTGATCGACATGGCCCAGCAGGTTGGCGTGGTCAAGAAGTCCGGTTCGTGGTTCACCTATGAGGGTGATCAGCTCGGTCAGGGACGAGAGAAGGTCCGTCAGTTCCTTAAGGACAACCCGGCCATCACCGAGGAGATTGAGAACAAGGTCAAGGCCGAGTTCGGTCTGATCGGTTCCGCCGATCAGTTCGCGGAAGATGGCGAAGCCGCAGCAGCGGCCGCCGTCAGCGAGGCTGCTGCGGCTGACGTGGCCAAGGACAGCAAGGCCGCAGCGGCGCCTGCTGCCAAAACGACCCGTGCCAAGGCCGGCACAGCTAAGGCCTGAACATGATTAGTGCCGAAGCGTTCTTGCGGCGCAATCCTGTTGCGTCGCAAGACATGCCCATTGCCGAGCAGCATGTTCAGTCGAAACCGTCGGGACGTTTTTCTCGACGGGGGAGAGACGCTGCCGTTGTCGAAGATCCCAATGATTTGGACGCTTGCCGCGAGGCTGCATTGCGTTTGCTGGACGCGGCCCCGCGTGCATCCGGTGCGTTACGCGAACGATTGCTTGCCAAAGGGTACGGCGAGGCGATCGTGGACGAGGTCATCGAACGGCTGATTCGCGTGCAACTGATTGACGACAGCGCTTATGCCGAATCGGCCGTACGCTATTGTGCCGGTCGCATGATGGGCCGTCGTGGTACGGTCATGGAACTTGCTCGCAAAGGTGTGGACCGCAAGCTGGCTGAACAGGTGTGTGACGAAGCTGAGCAAAATGGCATCTTTGAAGATGCCGCATGGGAATTGGGCCGCCAAATAGCCCGCAAAACCCATGGCCTCGATCGTCGGGTCCGTCAGCGTCGGCTTTGGTCCGCCGGCGGCCGCAAAGGCCACAGCCCCGAAACCCTCCGTCGAGTCGCCGCCGAATTGTTGGTGTAGCCAAGAAAAAAATGAGACCTCTTATACCCCGGGTTCTGTCGTGCCGTGCGCGAACGCACGCACGGATGGCCATCCATCTCGACCTGACGTTACCGCCAGGCTCTAGCAGCCTACCCGATGACACGGGCGAGCAGCCCTTACCGCCATCTGCTTGGCCTTGCTCCCGATGAGGCTTGCCATGCGACCTACTGTTACCAGAGGCCCGGTGGTCTCTTACACCGCCGTTTCACCCTTACCCGTCGAGGACGGGCGGTCTGTTCTCTGTTGCGCTATCTCTCAGGTCACCCTGGGCGGACGTTATCCGCCATCGTGCTCTATGGAGCCCGGAAGTTCCTCAGCCGATCCCAATGAAGATCACGGCCGCGGCCATCAAGAGGTCTCAAGCTTGCAATTATACATAAGGTGCGGAAAAGGCGGCATCCCGCCCTGCGGTGAGGCCATGCCGTTGCCCGGTTATCCTGTTTTCTCCATGGTTGGGCATAGTTGGGCGATTCGTGAACGACGCGCCGAATATCGGATGGGGCGTGTCGGGCGTGTTGTGGCGTGTCGTATGGAGACGAATCAAATCTGTAAGAGCTTGGTATGTGCGAGAAAGAGCAAGAAAACGCTGCCTATCCATTGCAGTATTTACCATGACGAACAAACGAGCCAGCCTGATAAACCGGTATCAAATCTTCTTATAGGAGACTGCTGCCAAAGCCCCAGTATATACATCGTTTCATTGCAGAGAAAAGCCCGGGAATAAACATATATTCTCTGGGCGAGTTTCCGGCCGTTCACCCATTGTTCGTCTACAATGAAACATACCCGGTCGGTGATGATGCCGTTCGGAACACATATAGCGGGTTACACCGCTTGAGTTAGAGGAGGTCAACATGGAAATCGTCGTTACCGGACGCCACACGCAGGTCAAGCAAAGGTTCCGTGATGTGGTCGAGACCAAGATGAATCGTGTGACCGCTATCGCCCCGGATGCTCAGCGCGCGCAGATCGTGCTGACCCATGAGGGCAACCCGCGTCAGGCCGATACCGCCAAGCGCGTGGAAATCACCGTTATCGCCGGACGTACCGTGGTGCGTGCGGAGGCTTCCAGCACCGATGAATTCAGCGCGCTGGACATGGCGCTGGATAAGTTGACGCTGCGTCTGCGTCGTACTCGTGACCGTCGCAAGGATCACCGTCGTGGTTACGCGAACCCGGTCCCGGTGGATCTGGGTGTTATCGCCCCGGAGCCCGAGCCGGAGGTGTCGGAGGAAGAGCCGAACAACAGCCCGCAGGCTGCGGTCGCCTCCGATCTTGGCCCTGGCGAATCCGTGGAGGTCCAGGTTGGGGATACGCCGATTGTCATCCGTCGCAAGCTGCACATCGCCGAGCCTATGAGCATCGACGAGGCGCTGTACGAGATGGAACTGATCGGACACGACTTCTTCCTGTTCGTGAACAAGGAGACCGGACGCCCGTCCGTCGTCTACCACCGGCACGGTTGGAGCTACGGCGTGTTCGAAATCGACACTCCGGAGAATGTCAAGAAAGCCTGAAGGTAAGGCCTGCTGACACGATCAGCTGATACCGCATGGACCGCTTCCAATATGGAGGCGGTCCATTTTTTCGTAAAAAGGTCGAAAAATTCGACTGCTGACGGTGTGAGGCGCTATCCTGATACGCGGACACCACCACTTATCAGTCAAGGGAGATCCAGTGGTCGATATTGTTGACAAAGCCCTGCGAATGGGTGAAGGCCACCAGCTCAAGAAGCTGGAGAACGTGGCTAAGGCCGTGAACGCCCTGGAGGACGAGATTTCCGCCCTCTCCGACGAGGACCTGAAGGCCCAGACCCCGAAGTTCAAGCAGGAAATCGAAAACGGCAAGAGTCTGGACGAGATCATGCCCGAGGCGTTCGCCACCGTGCGCGAGGTCTCCAAGCGCACCCTCGGCCAGCGTCACTTCGACGTGCAGCTCATGGGCGGTGCCGCCCTGCACTGGGGCAACATCGCCGAAATGAAGACCGGTGAAGGCAAGACCTTGGTCGCCACCCTGCCTACCTACCTGAACGCTCTCGAAGGCAAGGGCGTGCACGTGGTCACCGTCAACGACTACCTCGCCAGCTACCAGAGCGAGCTGATGGGCCGTATCTACCGCTTCCTCGGCATGAACGTCGGCTGCATCATCACCGAGCAGAAGCCGCCGGAGCGCCGCAAGCAGTACAACGCCGACATCACCTACGGCACCAACAACGAGTTCGGCTTCGACTACCTGCGTGACAACATGGCCTGGGAGAAGGCCGACCTCGTGCAACGCGGCCACCACTACGCCATCGTCGATGAGGTCGACTCCATCCTCATCGATGAGGCCCGTACCCCGCTTATCATCTCCGGCCCGGCCGAAGGCGACGTGACCCGCTGGTACCGTCAGTTCGCCAAGCTGGTGCTGAAGCTCACCCGCGACGAGGACTACGACGTCGACGAGAAGAAGAAGGTCGTCGGCATCCTGGACCCGGGCATCACCAAGGTCGAGGACTTCCTCGGCATCGACAACCTGTATGAGCCGGCCAACACCGCCCTGATCGGCTACCTCAACAACGCCATCAAGGCCAAGGAACTGTTCCTGCGTGACAAGGACTACGTCGTCACCCAGGGCGAGGTGCTCATCGTCGACGAGCACACCGGCCGTATCCTTCCGGGCCGCCGCTACAACGAGGGCCTGCATCAGGCCATCGAAGCCAAGGAAGGCGTGGAGGTCAAGGCCGAGAACCAGACCTTCGCCACCATCACCCTGCAGAACTACTTCCGTATGTACGACAAGCTCGCGGGCATGACCGGTACGGCCGAAACCGAGGCCGCCGAGTTCATGAACACCTACAAGCTGGGCGTGCTGCCGATCAAGACCAACAAGCCGATGATCCGCAAGGACCAGGACGACCTCATCTACCGCACCAAGAAGGAGAAGCTGGCCGCCATCGTCAAGGACGTGGCCAAGCGTCACGCCAAGGGACAGCCGGTGCTGCTCGGTACCGCCTCTGTGGAAAGCTCCGAAGTGGTCTCCACTCTGCTCGACGTGGCCAAGATCCCTCATCAGGTCCTGAACGCCAAGCAGCATGAGAAGGAAGCCGCCGTGGTCGCCGTCGCCGGCCGCAAGGGCGCCGTCACCGTGGCCACCAACATGGCCGGCCGTGGTACCGACATCATGCTCGGCGGCAACGTCGAGTTCCTTGCCGACGCCAAGCTCAAGTCCGAAGGCTACTCTCCGGAAGACACCCCGGAAGAGTACGAGAAGCGTTGGCCGGGCACCCTGAACGAGATCAAGGCCCAGGTCAAGGACGAGCACGAGGAAGTCAAGGAGCTGGGCGGCCTGTATGTGCTCGGCACCGAACGCCACGAGTCCCGTCGAATCGACAACCAGCTGCGCGGTCGTTCCGGCCGTCAGGGCGATCCAGGCGAGTCCCGCTTCTACCTGTCGCTGGAAGACGATCTGATGCGTCTGTTCAACACCCAGCTGGTGGCCCAGGTCATGGCCAAGGGCATGGAGGAAGGCCAGCCGATCGAGGCCAAGTCCGTGACCAAGGGCGTGCGCACCGCACAGAAGGCCGTCGAATCCCGCAACTACGAGATTCGTAAGAACGTGCTGAAGTACGACGACGTGATGAACAAGCAGCGTACCGTCATCTACTCCGAGCGTCAGGCCGTGCTCAAGGGCGAAGACATCCACAAGGACATCCTGCGTTTCATTTCCGACACCGTCGAGTCCTACATCAAGGGTGCCAACAAGGGATCCGAGAAACCGAAGGACTGGGATTGGGAGGGCCTGTTCAAGGCGCTCAACACCGTGATCCCCACCAAGGTCGACGAAGACGAGGTCAGGAAGATCGTCGGCGGCCTCAAGGGTGCGAAGGCCGTCGAGGCCGTGCGCGACCTGATCGTCGAGGACGCCAGGCAGCAGTACGGCGAAATGGAGGAGACCATCGGCGAGACCGGCTTGCGTGATCTCGAACGCCGCGTGGTGCTCGCCGTGCTCGACCGCAAGTGGCGCGAGCACCTTTACGAGATGGATTACCTCAAGGACGGCATCGGCCTGCGTGGCATGGGCCAGCGCGACCCGCTGGTCGAATACCAGCGCGAAGGCTACCAGATGTACAACTCCATGATCGAGGCCATTAAGGAGGAGACCGTCCAGCTGCTGTTCCACATCGACATCAAGCAGGTCGCCACCACCGACGAGGCCGTTGACGAGGTCGAGGAGACCGCCGAAAGCGCCGACACCATCGCCGTGGCCTCCGGCCCCGACGAGAACGGCGAATCCGTGGTCGAGGCCGCCGAGGGCGAAGTCGAGGAAGAGGACGAGGATACGGACGCCAAGCAGGCGATCGCCGAATCCGCAGCCGCCTCCGGGGCCGGCGAGTCCACGCTGCCTGTTGCCGGACCGGCTCCGATCAGCCACGCCGAAGGCAAGGTCCCGGTTTCCAAGCGTCCGAAGAGCGAAGAGCTCAAGACGCCGTGGGCCGACGGCCGCACCTTCCCTGGCACTGGCAAGAACGCCCCGTGCCCGTGCGGTTCCGGCCGCAAGTACAAGATGTGCCACGGCCAGAACGAGAAGTGACGCATCGCTAGTTAGTAACTAGCTCATGGCTCCCCACACGGGGAGCCATTTTCTATGCGGTTCATCAGCATGTATTCGTGCGGTGCCGTACGCGCGGGACGGCACGCGATTTTCGCGGATTTTGACGTCGTATCCCACACTGTTGCGGGATGGCACGAGTGTCAATCGATTGACTAGCGTGGCGTCCCGCAGTACGAATTACGGAATCGTTGAAATTCCGCCATTCTCGGTGTTATGGTGTCACGGTCCGCAAAGGGTGATGTGGGACGGCACGGCTCAAACGGCGAAAATGAGCTGCCGTCCCGCAGTTTTACGGGATAGCACAAAAAAGAGGCTTCTGCTGTTTTCGTGGGTTGTCGGGCGCGCCGCTCGTCCAACTGACGATGTGGAACCCGTCGGGCGCGCGTTCGGCGTTCGGGCACCACTCATGCACGCATGAGTCGATCCACCGGGCCCCGTCCCCGGCGACGACCCTGATGGAGGCGCGCTGTTCGGGCGTCAACGTTTGGAAGAACAGGCCGAACACGTCCCTGCCGTACCCGTCGTGCGCCCATATCGCCCGATGCCGTTCGTGGTCGACGACCACGGTGATGCACGTGTGGCCTTTGCGGTAGCCGGTCTCGTCCACGCCGATCGACGTGAGGCCGCCGAACGGAGACGGCATCGACGCTTTCAACCGTTCAGCGACCCTATGGGCGGCGTCTTCCGGCGGCGCGCCACGCGACGTGCGGAAAACCGCTTACGGTCTTCTGGTTCGCGACGCTCATCGGCCACGCGCGTTCCGATTCGAAATCGCGTGTGGACCGGCTGCCCGGCTCGGCCCACGGCACGGAAGCGACCACGACGCCGCACGCCGCCGCCCTGGTCATGCCCGCGGCACCTCCTTCCGCATCGGGAGCATCGGAGCATACCCGCACGTGGACGCACCCGGATCTCGAGCACGGGTTCGGAACGCGGCGGCGAATCCGTGATCCGCGCATCCTCTGCAACCGTGCCTTTGACGTTCGGCAATCCGGTGAATGGGCTTTTGCCCAGGCGTTCTTCGTGATTCATTTCTTTGGTCGGAAAACAGAATACGCGGGAACGCCCCTCACGCTTACGAAACCAACGGCTCGACGACGAACCGACATCCACGAAAACAGCAATAGCGCCATATTTTGCAATATGGAAGATTCAGGGCCTTGAAATGACGAACCATTACAATGAGCGGCGAACATACATCACACGGCGTAGGAAACGCCAAGGAGGGCATCATGGCCGAGATCACATGGAAGTCGATTCTCACCAAGCTGGTCGGGGGAGACCACCTTACTGCTGAGGAATCGGAGTGGTTCGTGGACGACCTGATGCAAGGTAACGCCAATCCGGCCGCCGTGGGTGCCGCGCTCGCTATGCAGCAGCAGCTGGGACTGACCGCCGACGAGGTGCGTGGTGCCGCCAAGGCCATGGTCTCCCACGCCGTGCCGCTGAACGTTTCCGGTGGGACCACCGACATCGTGGGCACCGGTGGTGACGGCTTCGCCACCGTGAACCTGTCCACCATGGGCTCCGTGGCCGCCGCTGCAGCCGGCGTGAAGATCGTCAAGCACGGCAACCGCGCTGCATCCTCGAAGTGCGGTGCCGCCGATGTGCTCGAAGACCTCGGCCTGCCGCTGGATTTGAAGCCGGAGGCCGTCGGCGAAGTGGGCGACGAGGTGGGCATCACCTTCGCGTTCGCCCGCACCTTCCACCCGGCCATGCGCTTCGTGGGCCCGATTCGTGCCGCGCTCGGCATTCCGTGCGTCTTCAACATCCTGGGACCGTTGACCAACCCCGCCAACCCGGCACACGTGGCCATCGGCTGCGCCAACCGCAAGGTGAGCCCGATCATGGCTGCCGTCTACGCCAGCCGTGGTCAGTCCGGCTTGGTCTACACTTCGCATGAGGGCATGGATGAGCTCGCCCCCACCGGCCCGGTTTCCGTCTGGGAGATTCGCGACGGCAAGGTCACCGAAACCGAGTTCGACCCGACCGTGGATCTGGGTCTCGCCAAGATTACCGTCGACCAGCTCAAGGGCGGCGTGCCGGACGTCAACGCCAACGCATTTAAGGACTTCCTGGCCGGCAAGGACATTACGTCCCGCACCACCGCGCTGCTCAACGCTGCCTCCGCCATCGTGGCTGACGGCAATCTGGTCGGCAACGGCACACTGGCCGAGCGCTTCGCCGAGGCCTACAAGCTGGCCGAGGATGCTGTCGACTCCGGCAAGGCTGAAGCCCTGTTCAACAAGTGGATCGAAACCGCCAAGTCCAAGGCGTGATATGGAATGGGTTTGCTCGAATATGTTTACCTTTCCTTCATTATCAACTATTTCGAGTTACAGGAGTCCATCGACTTCAATTCGTGACCTATCGTGGCTCGACCGCAATTACGGACGAGACACGCCCGCAATACATTGGTTCGCTATCTCTCACACCTCGCCTACAAACAGCCCACTGGGCTGTTCGCTTAACGGCTCAGCCTCAGAGAGGGGAGCCAAGGACCACACAGCCTACGCGAGCTACACCCTCGCGCCGTCGTCGTAATAGCCGCCCTGATCACCGGGGCGGTCTTTGCGGTTGAGAATTTTGGCCACCAATCCACCCAAGCCCAAAATGACGCCCAGCCCGAAGAGAATATTGAGCAGCGCGCCCAAGAGAGGAATCGCGTTCAAGCCGGGGACGAATATCATCACCGCTTCGCCTACGAGACCAATGATAAGCAACGCCGTCAGCAGTACCGTAGACGCTTTGACCGGACCAAGATCAGGGTTCGGGGGAGTGAAGCCGCCATCATCATAGGTGTCCATCACATTATCGGTATCCAGCCAGCTGGAGCCGGTGAAATCACGGGGACCTGACTGCTTGCCTTTTTTGCCGCCACGGCTCGGGCGAGCATCATCGGTGAACGAGCCGATATCCAAGTCATCTACGGAAAGCAGCGCCTCCTTCTCGCGTTTCTTGGCCTGCTTCTCGAACTTTTTGGCCTGCCTGGAGGAAGCCACGTCATGCAAGTCGGCCTGATGCTCGGCTTCGAACGCGGCCCACGCCGCATCCAAATCGTTCGCGTCATGCGATTGCGGTGTATCGGCACCATTCGTGGCTTGTCCGGCGGCACCGGGAGTCGACGACTTGGATGAAGTACCGGAATCCTGTCCGTTGCCCGGCGTGGGGGTTGGCCGCTCTCCGTCGGCATTGCTATTCTGGTTCTCAGTCATAACTGTCACTCTAATCAGGCGACCGGCCAATGGCTAGTTCGTCTGCGGGAGGAATGCCAAGTGCTCTACTGGTTCTTCGTCAAAGGTCTCGGCCCTATTGCTCATCATCGTTTGAGCCCTGCTGTCAGCGGACTGAATAACGTGCCGCGAGAGGGCGGCGCGATTATCGCAGCCAACCATCTGGCGGTGATCGACGATGCTTTGATTCCGATTACCTGCCGCGCATGGTGCACTTCATGGGCAAAGCCGAATACTTCGAGGGCAAGGGATTGAAGGGCAAGTTCAAGAAGTGGTGGTTCACGTCCGTGGGCGTGTTCCCGGTTGATCGTTCCGGTGGCAGCAAGTCGCTTGGCGCACTCAAGCACGCACGCGAGATTATCGAGGATGGGCACCTGTTCGGTATCCACATTGAAGGCACGCGCAGCCCGGACGGTCGACTGTACAAGGGACACACCGGTGCCGCACGACTTGCGCTCGAGACCGGTTGCCCGATTGTGCCGACCGCCATCATCGGCTCGGACAAGCTGCAGCCGATTGGCACGTCGATTCCCAAGAAGGGCAAGACCAAGGTGTTGTATGGCAAGCCGATTGAAGTTGCCAAGAAGCCGGCCGATGAGATTACACATGATGATTTGCGTTCGCTGACCGATCGTGTTTCCGCCGCAATCCAGAAAATGAGCGGTCAGGAATTCGTGAACGAATACGCCCAGAAGGTCAAGGCCGAGCTCAAGGCCCAACAGGCCGCCGAAGAAGCCGAATAATATGTGTTGGCTCCCCTCAGCGAGGGGAGCCAGTTGATTACTCTCACACGATGGCGAGGGTGATGACGGTGGGGTTGCCGTTGGCATCGCGCAGGCGAATCTTGCCGCCGTTGGATAGATCCGTATCCCCGCTTTTCACGGTACGTACCGTGCCGAACAGACCACCGAGCACCTTGTCGGTTTTCACCTCGAAACCGAGAGCCTCAAGCGTCTTGGTCACGGCGCTTTCCTGTTTGCCGACAAGGCCGGACGGTATCGTCGCCATCTCCGGACCCTTGGAAATCACCACGTCCACGCTGTCTCCCCACTTCAACTGGGCTCCGGCTTCCTGAGACGCGGAAATGACTTGGCCAGCCTCGACCTTGTCATCGTACTGTTCGGTGACATTGGCCGTGAGCTTCAACTCGCCGAGCGCGGCTTGCATCTCATCCTGGGTCTTACCGACGATGTTAGGCATGGTCACCGGCATCGGTCCCTTGCTCAAAGTAACCGTCACCTCATCGTTGTGCTTGGCTGTGGTACCGGGATCAGGGGAGATCGTCAATGCCACACCCTGCGGCGTGTCCATCGAATACTCATCCTTCGACTCGTCATGCTTGACATTATCGAAGCCGGCCTTCTTGAGCGCGTTCAACGGGTCCTTGCCATTGGCCGAATTCGCGTCGAGAATATCCTTCGGGATGGTGGTCATCCGCACGCCCTTGGACACCACCACCGTAAGCTCCTGATTGGCTCGCTTGCTTATGCGGCTGTTCACAACGGCCTTGGTCTTGTTCACGGAAGAAGAGATGATCTTGCCTTCCGCCACGTCGTCGCTGTATTCCTTGTGCGTCTTGTAGGGGATGCCGAGAGCCTTCAACGTGCTCTCATACGTGGCCCAATCCGCGCCGGCCAACGAGCATTCGGTGCTTGCATTCGCATCGCAGGTCACGTCATCCGGCTTGGGCACACTCCAATAGCTGCCCGGTCCGGCAAACCACCACCAGCCGGCGGTTCCGCCGATTGCAGCCAGTACCAGCACGATCACCAGTACGATGATGAGCGGTTTTTTGCTGCGCTGCTTCTTTGGCCCGGTGCCGTTGGAAGCGACGTCCGGCTCATCGGAAAAGGCAAGCGCTCGGGTGAAGGCATCGCCGGCCTGAGGCAGCACTTGTGTCTCGCTGCCGGACTGTGCCATGATTTGCGTCTTATGGGGAGCCGAAGCATCGGCTGGCGTCGACGAATCAAGTGCCGTGGTGGGGGCGACCGGAGGAGCCGGAGGATTGACGTCTGCGGCGCCACCGGTATCGACGGTATTGCTTGCGACATCATCGGCCAAAACGCTGGTACGGACGGCTTGAACGTTGCTGCACCGGCAGGTACGCCGGTCAGCGGGGCCTGCTCGGCGATATTGCCTACCAGCGCTGCAGCGGTGGCATCGGTATGATCACCTCCGATGGGTTCGGCATGCAAACGGTATTGCCACGCCTCCAGCGGCAATTTGGCGGCCAACTGGCTCAATTCCTCAGCTGCTGCCGCGCCATCGGTGGGGCGGGCATCCACCTGACGCGCGGTCAGATGGGCGATGAACGCCGCCACGGACGGATCAATGCCCTGACAGACCGTGGCCACGGACGGCACGTCCTCATGAACATGCTTGAAAACAAGCGTCACCGGATTATCCGAATCGAACGGCACCTTGCCGGTCAGCATCTCCCATGCCATGATGCCCACCGAATACAGGTCGCCTTGCGCGGTGGCCTGATTGTTCTCGATCATTTCGGGAGCCAGATAAGCGGCGGTGCCCAATAGCATGCCGGTGGAGCTCAATGTGGCCTGGCTGGCGGCCTTGGCCAGACCGAAATCAGTGATCTGCACATGGCCGCGATCATTGATCAAAATGTTCTCGGGCTTGATGTCACGGTGAACCACGCCGGCGCGATGTGCGGAAGCCAGACCATCCAGCGTCTCCGCGACCACGCGCAGCGTCTCACGTACGGAGAATGTGCCTTGGGCGTTCATCTCATGCCGCAGATTGACGCCATGCACATATTCCATGACCAGAAAATCAAGTCCATTGAACTCGCCGGTGTCATACACCTGAACGATGTGCGGGTTGGCGATGGACGCGGCCGAATTGGCCTCGCGGCGGAACCGTTCGACGAACTGCTCCCGATGCGGGCCTTTGGCGAGTTGTGTGTGCATGACCTTAATCGCCACGGTGCGCCCCAGACGCTCATCGATGGCCTCATACACGGTGGCCATACCACCCTCGGCGATATTGCGCACGATGCGGTAGCGTCCCTCAATCATCTGTGCGGGCTCGTTCTCACTCATGTTGTATCGTACGGTTCCTTTAATCACGACTAAACATGTTCAGTGTACATGGCCCCGGTTACGCGGCCGGAGCATCAGCGCATAGCTTTCACGGGTTTTCACCGGTGTTCATGGTCTCATGGTCCGGCGGCTCGCATTGTGGACTATCGCAAGGATTCGGGGACGAATCGCGCACAAGCCTCGGTCAGACGGCGTTGCGCTTCGGAATTCAGCTCAAGACCGGCAATCGCCTTACGGGACTCACCCCATAGGGCAGCGATGCGCTCGCGGGATCGATCAAGAGCACCGGTCGACGTGAACAGTTCAATGGTGCGGGCCACCTGGTTGTCATTGCGACAATCTTCTTCGAAGATGGCAATCAGATCGGCCTTATCCGCCGTATCTGCCGCAGACAGAGCATCAGCCAACAGCACTGTGCGTTTGCCTTCTCGGATGTCTCCGCCAACTGGTTTTCCGGTATTGCGGCTTGATCCGACGACATCCAACAGGTCATCCGCCAGTTGGAACGCCAGTCCGAGCGGCCGGCCGACGGCCAACGCGCAATGCCTGGCCTGATCCGGGCTCTCTCCTGCGGCCAGCAGTGCAAGCAGCAGTGGAGCGATGGTGGTGTAACTGGCTGTCTTCCAGCGGAATACGTTCAATGAGGCGTTCGCCAGAGCTTCGGGATTGGACAGTGGGGTCATCTCGACGGCCAAGTCCAGTACCTGGCCGATTTCCACCTCGCGTTGCATGGTAAGAAACGCCTCGTTCAGGGCATCGGTGTTGGGAAGACGGCTGGCGGACCGGCGTGTGATTTCAATGCAGGCGGTGGCCAGAATGTCGCCGAGCATCAGGCCCAAGCCACGGCCTATGGCACCGCTGTGTACGGCCTGTTCCAAGGCACGATGTGCGGAAGGCCTGCCCCGGCGCAGATCGGATTCGTCGATGATGTCGTCATGCACCAGTGCGGCCGTCTGAAACACTTCAATGGCGCAGGCCAGGTCGATCATGGCGTCACGCCGATCAGGCGTCACGTCGCCGGCAAGAATATCGAAGGCGTCCAACGCGAGCAGCGCACGCAGTCGTTTGCCTCCTTGGCTGGAGGAGGCGGCTTGGTCCACAACCTGTTCCATCACCGGTTTCAGGGCGTCGGCAACCTCGTCGGTGGCGGGGGCGGCAGTCAGTTCCCGCACCAACTGAATGATGCGTGGCTCGATGATTTCGCGGTTGTTAGCAGTTGTGCACATGCCTAATAACTTATCCACAGGGTTTGAAGAACACAAGAACGTTGGGAATCAAGGGTTTTGAAGCTAGAACCACAATGGTCGTTTTTTTCCTGCGTCATACGGCGTTTTCAGCCATAGTGGGCACACACCCCCTCGGCGCATGAGCTATCCGGCTCGGCGCGCACCACAACACCAATAGATTGCACACCATTAGTCAAGGAGGACATGATGAACAACAACACGCCGCACAAGCCGCGTAAGAGCCGACACGCCAAACGGCACGCCGCCGAGCAGACGGAGCCCTTTGGCTTTGACGAGTTGGAGACGAGATCACAGGAATTTCGCAATGATCGACGACTTCGAGGCGCGCAACAGGCTAATGCCGACTGGGTGGCCGAACCATTGGACGAATGGCTGTCTTGTCTTGATGCCGGGAACACCGACCTAGGCCGAGAGACGATGGCCGCGTTTGCGGTGGGCATGCGTGAGACCTTATCGATTCGTGATGCGCTGATTCTCTCGTTGGTTATTGATGAAAGCCGTTGCCCCAAGTCATGGCTTATGGAATTCGCGGCGCGACCGCATCTGGCGCGTACGAGAACACGAATGGGCGAGCTGCTGACTTGCGCATTCGAGGATGAAGGCATGATGCCGGATAAGGAGCGTTGCCATGCCGGCATCGGTATGTTGCTCGATATCGCCGAAGCCTCACCGGTGCCGTACTGCATACAGCCATTGGCCGTAATCGCCTACACCTTATGGTGGCTGGGCGATCCGCGAGCAATGGTGTTCGCCTTGCGATGCCTGCTGCTCGATGAGGATTGTTCGCTGGCGGCGATGATATTCTCAGCCGCCGATCGAGGCGTGGCACCGGCATGGTGCTCGGGCTGAGTGAACAGAAACGGCGGATTTCCGAGGTTTTACGCGCGATGCGCGGAAGGAAAGCGTGTGGTGATCGGCAACACGTCGGGCAACGATGTGGGAATAATCGTCCGTGGAGGGTGGTTTACTCACATAGTTGACGATTTGCCCTTGCCAGAAGTGGGCCCATGTGGTATATGCACTTCACGGCGAGAGATCAGGAGGAGCAGTTTTGGCCACGAAGGAAACGACGGCAACCAAGCAGACAGCCGAGTCCAGCGAGGAGACCGAGACCAAGAAGAAGGCCAGCTCTACGACCACCGCACGCAAGACTTCCGCCAAGAAGTCCAAGTCCGCAGAGCCCTCGAAAAAGACCACGCGCAAGTCCGCTGCGAAGAAAACCGCGAAGAAGGCCAAGGACGATGAGCTCGTCAAAGACGAGGACACTCAGGTCGATGACGAGCTTGATGACGATGCCGAGGTCAACGACGACGATTTGGACGTTGACGACCTCGACGAGGATCTTGACGACGTTGACGAAGACGATGCCGACGACGAAGACCTCGATGAGGACGATGCCGACGACGATGATGTGGAAGACGACGAGGACGAGGAAGAAGCCAAGTCCAAGGCACCCGAGCAGCCCAAGGAAAAGGGTGCCTACGTGGTCTCCGACACGGATGATGAGGAAGAAAACATCATCCCCTCGGGCAATCCGAAGCGTCGTGTGATTGCGGCCGGCGCAACCGCCGACCCGGTCAAGGACTACCTGAAGCAGATCGGCCGTGTGAGCCTGCTGAATGCCGAGCAGGAAGTCGACCTGTCCGAGCGCATCGAGGCCGGCCTGTACGCCCAGCACCTGCTCGACACCGAAAGCGAAGGCATGGAGTTCAAGCGCAAGCGTGAACTCAAGTGGGCCGCCGCCGACGGCAAGAAGGCTAAGGACCATCTGCTGGAAGCCAACCTACGACTTGTGGTCTCGCTCGCCAAGCGCTACACGGGTCGCGGCATGCTCTTCCTTGATTTGATCCAGGAAGGCAACCTTGGTCTGATTCGTGCCGTCGAGAAGTTCGACTGGAAGAAGGGCTTCAAGTTCTCCACCTACGCCACGTGGTGGATTCGTCAGGCCATCACCCGTGCCATGGCCGATCAGGCCCGCACCATTCGCGTGCCTGTGCACATGGTCGAAGTGATTAACAAGCTGTCCCGTGTACAGCGCCAGATGCTGCAGGATCTGGGGCGTGAACCTACGCCGGACGAGCTGGCCCGCGAGCTGGATATGCCGGTTGAGAAGGTGCAGGAAGTGCAGAAGTACGGCCGCGAGCCGATTTCCCTGCACACCCCGCTTGGCGAGGATGGCGATTCCGAGTTCGGTGACCTCATTGAGGATACCGACGCCATCGCTCCGTCCGACGCCGTGGCCTTCTCCCTGCTGCAGGAACAGTTCAAGCAGGTGCTGGAAACTCTGTCTCCGCGTGAGGCCGGCGTCATCAAGATGCGCTATGGCCTGGAAGACGGCCAGCCGAAGACGCTGGACGACATCGGCCGTGTGTATGGCGTGACCCGTGAACGCATCCGTCAGATCGAGTCCAAGACCATGTCCAAGCTGCGCCACCCATCCCGTTCGCAGACCCTGCGCGACTTCCTGGATCAATGATCATCTGGCTCCCCTCTGTGAGGGGAGCCAAGCATTTGAAGAGAAAAATAGGACTGTATGCCCAAAGAAGAATACGGTGCCAAGGACCTAGCTGTTCTTGAGGGCTTGGATGCGGTACGCAAGCGTCCGGGCATGTACATCGGCACCACCGACTCGCAGGGGCTTATGCACTGCCTGTGGGAGATCATCGACAACTCCGTGGACGAGGCCTTGGCCGGCTTCTGCAACGACATTGTGGTCACCCTGCACACCGACGGTTCCGTGGAAGTCGCGGACAATGGCCGAGGCATCCCGGTGGACAAGGAACCGAAAACCGGCCTGTCCGGCGTGGAGGTCGTACTGACCAAACTGCACGCCGGTGCCAAGTTCGGCAACTCGTCTTATAACGCCGTCGGTGGCCTGCACGGCGTGGGCTCCTCCGTGGTCAATGCCCTGAGCTCCCGACTGGACGTCGAAGTGGATCGTGACGGCAAGACGCACCACATGACCTTCCACCAAGGTCACCCTGGCGTATACACGGATGCCGACCCGGCCAATCCGTCTCCCGATTCCCCGTTCAAGCGCACTCGCAAGAACCGACCCACCGAGCTGGAAATCATCGGCAAGGTATCTCCCAAAACCACTGGTACCCGTATTCGCTACTGGTATGATCCGGAGATCTTCAACAAAACCGCCGAGTTCTCATACGAACAGCTCATCGACCGCGTGCGTCAGACCAGCTTCCTGGTGCCCGGCCTCAAAATCACCATCATCGACGAAAACGTACCGGAAACGGCGGCGACTGACACCGTCGAGGCCACTGATGACGCAACAGTCGAACCTGCGCAAGACCAGGCACCGGCCTTGGATGTCTCGTCCGACGATGCCGAGAGCCCGGCCGAGGAGGACTTCTCACTGACGGCCGGCGACCAGGTCGTTGATGGCGCGTTCGGCGAACAGCCCGCGCACCCGCGCGTCGTGGAATTCCTGCACACAGGCGGCGTCAAGGACTTCGTCGACTTCCTGTCCAAAGGCGAGCCGATCTCCGACATCTGGCGCATCCAAGGCGAGGGCACCTATAAGGAGGAGACCCAGGCCGTGGGCAAGGGCGGTGAACTGCACGCCCAGGAAATCGAACGCACCTGCGGCGTGGATATCGCCCTGCGATGGGTCAACGGCTATGACACCACAATCATGAGCTTCGTGAACATCGTGGAGACGCCCGGCGGCGGTACTCACGTGGACGGTTTCATGAACGCCATCACCAAGCAGATTCGCAAGGCGGTGGAAGACAACGCCCGCAAGCTCAAGGTGAACATGAAGGACTCCGCCATGAAGGTGGAGCGCGACGATATCCAAGCCGGACTCGTGGCCGTGGTCACCGCACGCGTGGCCGAACCTCAGTTCCAAGGCCAGACCAAGGACGTGCTTGGCACCGCGCAGGTCAAGCCGATCGTCACCCGGCTCACCGACAAGCAATTCGGCGAGATGATCACCGGCTCCAAGCGCGGGTACAAGGAACAATCCGGCCGCGTGCTGGAGAAGATCGTCGGCGAAATGCACGCACGCATCCAGTCGCGCAAGGCCAAGGAGGTCACGCGCCGCAAGAACGCGCTCGAATCCGCCTCGATGCCGGCCAAACTCTCCGACTGCCAGCCGGGCAATGACGACGTGGCCGAACTGTTCATCGTCGAGGGTGATTCCGCACTCGGTACCGCCAAGGCCGCCCGCAACGCCGGTTTCCAGGCACTGCTGCCGATTCGAGGCAAGATTCTGAACGTGCAGAAGGCGTCGATCACGCAGATGCTCTCCAACAAGGAGTGCGCGGCCATCATCCAAGTGGTGGGTGCCGGCTCCGGCCAGAGCTTTGACATCGAACAGTCGCGCTACCACAAGATCATCATGATGACCGATGCCGATGTGGACGGCGCGCACATCCGTATCCTGTTGCTGACGCTGTTCTACCGGTACATGCGGCCGCTTATCGAACACGGCTACGTGTATGCCGCCGTGCCGCCGCTGCACCGCATCGCGTTGACCGGCTCGCACAAGGGCGAATATATCTACACGTATTCCGATGACGAGCTGGCCGGCAAACTGGCCGACCTCGACAAGAAGCACATCGGTTACAACGACGACATCCAGCGATACAAGGGTCTGGGCGAGATGGATGCCGACCAGCTGGCGGACACCACCATGGACCCGCGCACGCGTATGCTGCGCCGCATCCGCATGGAGGACGCCGCCCAGGCATCCGAGATCTTCAGCCTGCTGATGGGCGACGACGTGCCGCCGCGCAAGCAGTTCATCGTCGACAACGCCGACGATTTCGACCGCTCCAAGATCGATACCTGACCGTCCTATCTCAAGCTCCCTCTGATGAGGGGGTGTCAGCGAAGCTGACTGGGGGAGAGGCCTCGGGTGGTAGCGGGCTACTCGTATTTCTCTCCCCTCAGTCCGTCTTTGGCGGACAGCTATTTCGTCAGAGGGTGCTGCGGTATATCATCAGGATTTCATCGAGTGCACCGCCGCCGATTATCTCAAGGACAACTACGACATCATCGGCTTTGACCCGCGCGGCGTAGCCGATTCCACGCCGGTGTACTGCGGGCAAGACTCCAAACTGTGATGTTTGCGTGTTGCTGAAGCGCTATTCGATAGACTGATGACATCGTTATCACAACCGGTGCCGTACTGTGAATGGGAGATGGGACATGGCCAGTCTGTTGCTTGCCGTCATCTATGTGGCGTTTATCAGTCTGGGATTGCCGGATTCGCTACTCGGATCCGCATGGCCCACCATGAGCCAGGATCTGAACGTGCCGGTGGCGTGGGCCGGCGGCATCTCCGCGGTGATTTCCATGTTCACGATCGTCTCGGCGCTGCTTTCGGACCGAATGACATTGAAATTCGGGGCAGGCAAGGTCACCGCCGTTTCGGTGGCGTTGACTGCGGCGGCCTTGGCCGGTTTCTCCGTTACCTCGAATTACTGGGTGCTGTTGGCCATCGCCATACCATACGGCCTTGGCGCGGGCGGAGTGGATGCGGCGCTCAATAACTACGTAGCCATTCACTACGAAAGCCGGCATATGAGCTGGCTGCACTGCATGTGGGGCGTCGGCGCATCGGTCGGCCCCTACATCATGGGCTATGCGCTCTCTCAAGGCCAAGGTTGGCCGTGGGGCTATCGGTACATCGCGATCCTGCAGGTGATGCTGACCGTCATCCTGGTGCTGAGCCTGCCGCTGTGGAAGAAAACGTGGCGCAATTGCGGTCGGCGAATCGACCGATGACACCGCATCATCTGACGGCAATGCCGAGAGATTTGGCACTGCTGAAGGGGTGTCTGTTGCTGAACGCAAACCGCTCGGCGTGGCCGGCGTGCTCGCCATTCGCGGTGCCAAGGAAATCCTCGTGATGTTCTTCTGCTACTGCGCCGTCGAATCTACGGCGGGCCTGTGGGCCTCCAGCTATATGGTGATGCACAGCGGCATCGACAAGATCACCGCCGCCAGCTGGGCCAGCCTATTCTACGTAGGCATCACCGTGGGCCGTGCGCTTTCCGGCTTCCTGACCATGCGATTCAAGGACCCGGTCATGATTCGCCTCGGCCAAGTGCTGGTGTTCGCCGGCATCCTCACCATGTTCGTGCCATTGCCTCACCACCTTGGCGTGGTCGTTGGGCTGGTGGTCATCGGCTTCGGGTGCGCGCCGATTTATCCGTGCGTCATCCACTCGACGCCGGCCTACTTCGGCGAAGACAAATCGCAGGCCATCGTCGGCGTGCAGATGGCCTGCGCCTATGTGGGCTCACTGCTCATGCCGCCACTGTTCGGCATCATCGCGCAATATGCGACAATCAGTCTCTACCCGTGGTATTTGCTGGTGCTCTTGGTGCTGATGGTGGCCATGCACGAGCGTCTTCGCAAGTTGCGCGGCTGATCATATGCGCATTTGGGCCCGACGCCTACTATGCTTGGAGCCCATGGTGATAAGTGAAGAAGAACATGAACAGATGCCCGAGCCCGTACGGGAACGATTGGAAGCGCTGAAGGATGCGCCGGGCTCGGTAATCGTGGTCGGCTCGATGAACGCCGATTACACCGTAACCACTAAACGACTACCCAAGCCAGGTGAAACCGTCAATGGTGGTGCCATGAAAGTGCTGCCGGGCGGCAAGGGCGCGAATCAGGCGTCTGCCGCCGCTCGTCTCGGTGTCAATGTCCAGTTGCTGGGCGCGGTGGGCGAGGACTCCAACGCGGACTTCCTATTAAGCAAGCTGGATGAGGCCGGCGTCGACACCGCCGATATCCTGCATGTCGAAGGCCCCAGCGGCACCACGGTAATCACCGTGAGCGCTGAGGGCGAGAACACCATCGTCTATTCGCCGGGTTCCAATGCCAAGGCAAGTGCCGGCTATGTGCAATCACATCGCACGACCATCGCCGAATGCGCGGTATTGGGACTGTGTTTGGAGAGCCCGATTGCCACCGTTATCGCCGCCGCGCAGACCGCGCATGACGCTGGCGTGACCGTGCTGCTCAACGACTCGCCATTTATGGACGAGCTGCCTCACGAACTGGTGGAAGCCACGGATATTCTGCTGGTCAACCAGCATGAAGTGGCTCAACTGCTGGGCCTGCCGGATGATGACGTGGAATCACTCGACTGGTATGAGGTCGCCGAACGATTCACCGATTACGGATTCGACCGGGCGATAGTGACGCTTGGTGCGTCGGGATCGGTGGTGATCGAGAACGGACGTTGGCATCGCGTATCCGCCGCGCAAGTCAATGCAGTGGACACCACCGGTTGCGGCGACTCGTTCATGGGGACCGTGCTGGCTGGCTTGGCCGCCGGTCATACGCTGCTGCAATCCGCGCAAATCGGCTCCTACGTCTCCGCCTATGCGGCCACCAAGCTTGGTGCCCAAAGTGCCTACGGTACCGCCGAAGAAGTCATCGCCTACTTCAGCTGACCTATAATCGTACATATGTACGAAAGCCTGAGCCTGTTTTCCGAACCCACCAAGATGTGGTTCGAGCATGCCTTCGGTCAGCCGACCGAGGCACAGGCTCAGGCATGGCCGGCAATCCATTCCGGTCGCAATGTCTTGGTCATCGCCCCTACCGGTTCCGGTAAAACATTGGCCGCGTTTCTCTCAGCCATCGACCGATTGATGACCGTGCCACGCACGCGGCGTGCCGGTGTGCGTGTGCTGTATATCTCGCCGTTAAAGGCGCTCGCGGCCGATGTGGCCAAGAACCTAGAACAGCCTTTGGAGGGTATTGCTGCACAATGCGAGGCGCAAGGGCTGCCCGTGCCGAAGATCGCGGTCGCCACTCGTTCAGGCGACACCACCGCACAGGAGCGGCGACGCATAGCCTCCCATCCACCGGATATCCTCGTTACCACGCCAGAATCGTTGTATTTGTTGCTCACTTCGAGGCAGGGCGGATTCTCGGCACTGTCGATACGGTGATCGTCGATGAGATTCATGCAGTGGCGGGCACCAAGCGCGGCGCACATTTGGCGGTAAGTCTGGAACGGCTGGAGAACCTTGTCACAGAATCGCGCAAGCGAGATGCAATCGATGCAGATGCTGATGAGGGCGGTGATGCCGCCGTCGATGCTGGCCGTGGCGATCGTCATATGCAGCGCATTGGTCTATCCGCTACGGTGAATCCGCCTGAAAAGGCGGCGCGATTCCTGGGCGGCGGGCAACCGGTTACCATCGTGAATCCCGGTGGGCGGCCTGCAATGGATTTGCGCATGATTGAGCCGTTGGAAAACATGCGTGATTTGCAGTCCGTGAATGCCAAGCAGCGTGTCGGTGGCGTGGATGCTGAACGGTCCGCTCCGCATATCAGTGGTGTCACGCCGGCCATGCAGCGACTTGCTGAACGCAGGGGCATTGTGCCGGTGGATGATAGAGATGTTTCTTCCACTTCTGGGGACGATTCTGATGCGAGTGATGCGTTCGATTCCTCCGCGTTGGTTGGAGCGGCGGGCGACCGTACCTCCGGTTCCATTTGGCCCGTGGTGGAACGCAGTATTTTGGATGAGATTCTCGCGCACCGCACTACATTGGTGTTCGTTAATTCGCGTGGTGTGGCTGAGAAACTCACTGCGCGCTTGAACGATCTGTATGCGCAGACCCGGCATGGCACCAATCCCGACACTGTGCGGGATCTGGGCTCTCCGGAAGGCCGCGAAGGGTTCTCCACGCATTACGATGCTGTGGTCGGCTCCACCACCATGCTTGTCGGCTCACATGAGGGCGATGATGTCATCGCCATGGCTCATCATGGGTCGGTTTCCAAAGACCGTCGCAAAATGATTGAGGAACGGCTTAAACGTGGTGAATTGCGTTGCGTGGTGGCCACCTCCAGTTTGGAGCTCGGCATTGATATGGGCTCGGTCGACTTGGTGATTCAAGTCGATACGCCGTTGTCGGTCTCCTCCGGATTGCAGCGTGTAGGCCGTGCCGATCATCAGGTCGGTGGCGTCTCTCACGCATTGTTCTACCCGCTCACCCGTCAGCAGATTGTCACTGGGGCCGCAAGTCTGGAAGCCATGATTGCCGGCGATATAGAACCATTGGCCGTGCCGCGCAATCCGCTCGATATTCTTGCCCAGCAGACCGTGGCCGCTGCCGCGATGCACGATTTGAACGCTGATGACTGGTATGCCACAGTGCGTCGTGCTGCGCCGTTTGCCGAACTGCCACGTGACATGTTCGATGCGGTAATCGGCATGATGTCCGGCGAATACAACAGCGAGGAATTCTCGGCCTTCCGGCCGCGACTGGTATGGAATCGGGATAATGGCCTGATTTCCGCCCGTCCCGGTTCGCAGAAAGTGGCCGTTACCTCTGGCGGTACGATTCCCGATCGAGGGCTGTACACCGTGGTCCTGCCTGAGGCGGACGCCGGCAAAGGCCAGCGTCGCGTCGGCGAGTTGGATGAGGAGATGGTCTACGAATCGCGCGTGGGCGATGTCATTACGCTCGGCACCTCCACATGGCAGATTCAGGAAATCACCCGTGATCGTGTGGTGGTGACGCCGGCTCCCGGGCGCACCGCACGTCTACCGTTCTGGCACGGCGAAGGTTCCGGCCGTGACTACGGTTTCAGCCGTACCATAGCCCGTTTCACCCGAGAAATCGCTGCCGGGCTAGACATGAGGCGGACTGAGGGGAGGTCTGCCGTAGAGGGGTCAGCCGTTCCAACCTTCATCCCAACAATCCTCACCCGTCTCCACCACGATGGCCTAGATGCCAACGCCATCACCAACTTGGCCCGCCTACTCTCCGAGCAACAAGCCGCCACTGGTGCAGTCCCCAGCGACCAAACCCTTATCGTGGAGCGCACACGCGATGAAGACGGCGGATGGCGCATTGTGCTGTTAAGCCCCTTCGGCCGCCGCGTTCACGAACCGTGGTCCATGGCCATCAGCCGCAGACTGCGCCAACGCTACGGTTTCGACGGGCAGGTATATGCCGCCGATGACGGTATCGTCATTCAGCTACCGGACGGTGACGGACATATTCCTGCTCAAGACCTGTTCCTTTTCGACCCAGAAGACCTCAAAGCAGATGTAGAGCGTCAAGTGGGCGAGTCCGTGCTATTTGCCGCACGATTCCGCGAATGCGCCGCCCGATCACTGTTCATGCCGCGATCCGACCCGGGCCGTCGCGTGCCCCTATGGCAGCAGCGACTGCGCGCCGCACAGCTCCTGCAATCCGCACGTATGGCCAAGAACTTTCCGCTGCTGCTGGAAACCGCGCGCGAATGTTTGCAAGACGTATACGACATGCCCGCCCTGAACGAGGTGATGACCGGATTGCAAGCCGGCACCATTACCGTGAAGGACGTGGAAACCGAGTCGCCATCGCCTTTCGCCGAGAACATTCTCTTTGGCTTCGTCGGCGTGGTGATGTACCAGTATGACCAACCTCAGGCCGAGCGTAGCGCGCAACTGCTGTCTCTCGATCCGCACGTGCTCGAACGCTTGCTCGGCACCACCGATATGGCACAAGTGCTCAACCCGGACGTGATTCGCGAAGTCGAACAGGAACTGGGGGAGCACACTTTCTGGAATGAGCTTGCCGACGATGATGTGACTGGTCGCGTGACCCGTTACGCCAAAACCCATGGTCCTTTCACCGCCGATCAGCTCATAGCCGATCTACACCTCGATGCTACGGATGCCGTGCACACTCTGGATGTGCTGGCTGCCAAAGGCGAGTTGCTGCAAGGCCACTTTGTAGATGATGACGAGCAAGGCCAACAGTGGCTCCATAAGGACGTATTCCGCCGTATTCGGTCTCGCTCATTGGCCAAGGCGCGTAAAGCAGTCAAGCCAGTAGAATCAGAGGCGTTCCAGATGTTTCTTATCGACCGACAAGGTATCGGGCCGGTCGGCGGCGAACGATATGAAGGTGCTGACGGGCTCATGCGCGTTATCGAGCAGCTGGAGGGCATATCACTGCCCACTGCACTCTGGGAGTCGGCAGTATTCCCCGCACGAGTACGAGACTACCAACCTGCATTGCTGGATGAGTTGCTGACCAGCGGCGATGTGGTCTGGGTCGGCTCAAAAACCGGGGGAACCAGTGCGATGGACCCCGGTGAGGTTGCTTTCTATCCGGCGGATTCAATATTGTTCAGCGGTGTGGAACATGGTACGACATCGAACGCCTCAGACGCCACCATGCCGGAAGCGATTCTGACCGCACTGGACTCAGGGGGAGCGTTCCATGCCCGTCAACTGATGGATGCCGCCAAACGTGCGTGGAATGAGACCGCGGAGCCGGACATCAATCCAAACACCGGCGAAATCATTCCGCAAGAGTGGAGCGAACAGCAGTTCAAGGATGCCTTGTGGAGCTTGGTCTGGCAAGGTAAGGTCACCAATTCCAGCTTCGCGCCGGTGCGTGCATTAACCGCAGGCGCAGCAAGCCCGCGTAAATCCACTACATCACGTCGTCGTGGGCGTGTCGCTCCGATTCGCCGAGCCACTACGGATATGACGTTAGGAGGTTTGTGGTCCGCCGTAATCGGGCAAGCTGAAGCCGAAGACACCGACCAGACCGAACGGGCACTCGCACTGGTCGAGACGTTGCTGGACAGGTATGGCGTCATCGCGCAGCCGGTGATTGACAAGGAAAATATCCCGGGTGGCTACTCAGCGTTGTATCCGGTATTGAATCGCATGGAGGAGCATGGTCGACTGGTACGAGGCATGTTCGTCCGTGGTTTCGGCGCGGCCCAATTTGCCGAGCGCGACACCGTGGATGCGTTGCGTCATCCGTCAGAGCATCGTGGCCAGTCCGTGGTGGCATTGAGTGTGCTCGACCCCGCAAATCTCAGTGGCTCCGCCATCGCGTGGCCGGACGCGCCTGCCGGTGCGGGTAAACCGGCACGCCGTATCGGAGCCACGGTCGTGCTCAATGCGCAAGGCGCGCTACTATACGCGGCCGCCAAAGCCAAGCACCTGACAGCGTTCGATCAATCGGTCGGCCATGAAGCCGCTGTCAATGATTCCGACGAACAAATGCGCAAGGCCGCCACAGAACTGGCCTACGCCCTCAAACGCAATGGCACCGGCTCCGTGACATTCAGCGACATCAATGGCGAACCCCTCAACGCCCGTCACCCCTTCGCCCGCATCCTCCACCAGTCCGGCTTCACCCCCGTTCCCCAAGGCATGCGGCTGTACTGATTGAGCCCAGCTATCGAATGCGGTAGTTGGAGCCTCGTTGGGTCATGATGAGGCCGGCGCGGGTGAGCTTCTTATCCAGTGTGTAGAGGGCGTTCTTGAGTAAGCCCTGTTGCTCGAAGAATGGGCCGCCGATAAGTTTGACCAACTCGCTGGTGTTGACGAACTGGCCATCAGCCTTGACCAGCGCTTCAAGCAAACTGTATTCCAGACGGGACAGTGAGATTGCGCTGTGAGTGGATGCGTAGTAGGCCTTGTGATTCGTGGTGTCCAACGTGAGATTGCCACGAATGATCATGGCGGGGGAGTCGGTGGCAAGCGAGCCGACGTATGAGAGCAGTTCGCCATCGGAGAATGGTTTGCTCAGCGCGGCATCTGGGCGTCGTACGTTAGCTTGTGCGCTAGAGGCAGCATTGTCCGAGCGTTGTTCGGCTTCGGCATCTGAGTTGTTTGCGCGTGAATTCGCGCTGAAGGAGCTGTAGGGCGTCTCTTCGATAGGGGCGTACTCGTCAGGCAGCGCTCGCCAGCGGCTGCCTTCACCAATGGTTTTGCTGAGTGGCGTCGAAGTCAGCAGCAGAATCTTGACGGAGGCACGGGCATTGCGTAGGGATTCGATGAGCTGCTCGGTGGAAATGCCGAGCAGGGGATTCATCAAGAATCACTGCGTCAAATGACTCCTTGGCGACAGCGGCGAGCGCGATACTACCGGTGCTTGCCAAAGACACCTCATGACGACCGGCAAGCAGGGCACCATGAATGGCGTGGGCCAACGGTTCATTGGATACGGCAACCAGTAGTCTCATCGCCACCTCCTTAATGCTTAGTGTAGGCCGGGTTTAGGGTCTCTTCTCTATTGTTTGGCTCACTATCGTTCGCTCCTCGCCTACAAACACCCCACTGGGGTGTTTGCTTTACGGCTCGGCCCATCAGAGGGAGCTTAATTGAGGTTACGCAATGAAGGCGATGGGGGAGGCGAGGTCTACTCCGGAACCGTCTCGGCGCATATCGGGCTTGGGAAGCTCGACCGGAGAGCCTGCGGATGTAGAGGCGTGCAACGGGTAGAGGCCCACCCAGGCAAGAATCAGCGTGTTCTGGCCCTTCAGGAATCGCTGGGAACGCACGCCGCCGGTAGCGCGACCCTTGGTGGGGTACATTTCCAGCGGAGTGACCTTCGCCGCGCCGTTTTCGGTGCCGGGCAGTGCATCGGAATCGCCGGCCACGGTGAGCACCACTGCACCGGATCCGGAAGTCAAGCCGTTCTCGCCCTCTTCATAGGTCCATGCCACCTTGCCGGCGGGAACCACGTTGAAGGCCGCCACACGGGCGCCCTCGGCCAGCTTGATGCCGGCCATACCGCCCGCAGTACGACCCTGCGGGCGCACGTTCTTCGCCTCAAAGGTCAGTAGCGAGGAATCGGAGGAGATGAACACCAGACGGTCGTCATCCTCGGCCACGGCGGCGAATACCACTTCGTCGCCATCTTTCAGATCAATGACGGGCCAAGAATCCATGGTGTGGGTGCCTCACGATTCCAACGCTTGATGACACCGTTACGGGTACCGATAGCCAGCGACGGCAACGGCTTGGCCTCGGCGGCCCCGCCATCCTCGCTCTCGTCCTTGGCACTGGTCTTGCCGGACGTCGGCTGCTCCATGGCAATCGCCGTAATCACACGCTCACCGCGAATCGGATCGGTGGATTCGGTCATGCCGATCAGTTCGTCGGCCTGAACTCCTCCCTTCAGCGACAATGTGGCGGTAGCGGGCAAGGCAGGCAAATCAACCACATGCGCGAGCACCAGGCGGCCGGCCGACGTGACCAGCCCATACGTAGCGCGCGTGGAAGTCTCGAAGATTGTGGTGATCTGATCGTCTCTCAAACGCTCATCGGAAGTGGATCGTGCATTGAACACGTCCATCGCGCTTGGCGTGGTACGGGCAATCAAACCGGTAGCGCTCATCATCACCACGCACGGCTCGTCCTCGATCTTCAAGGCTCCGGTCAGCGTGGACTGTTCGCCGGTCTTCTTGGCCGCAGCTGCGGCTGCGGCCACATCGGCTTCGGCGGAGGAGATCGTAGTGGCGGCCTTCACCGCTTCGAGCGCGGACTTGGACACGCCCGAAGCCCCGGCACCCTGCGCCACGACCGGCGTCAACGTGCCATCCGGGTCGGCATCCAGCAGCACGGTACGGCGCGGCGAGCCCCACTTGGCGACCGCTTCGTCCATCTCGTCGGTGACCACCTGGTCGAGCGCCTCGGCGGAGGCCAGGATCCGGGTCAGCTCCTCGATACGCTTCTTCAGATCATCGCGTTCGGCCTCAAGCTCGATACGGTTCATCTTGGTCAGTCGGCGCAGACGCAGGTCGAGGATGTACTGAGCCTGGACCTCGTCCAAATCGAAAACGACCATCAAACGGCTCTTCGCGGCATCCGCATCATCCGAGGTGCGGATTACCTGAATCACCTCGTCGATGTCCAACATGGCCAGCAGCAGGCCCTCGACCAGGTGCAGGCGCTCCAGCGCCTTCTTCTTGCGATATTCACTGCGGCGGCGAATCACCACACGGCGGTGGTCCACCCACACCTGAAGCATCTCCTTCAGACCCATCGTGTGCGGGCGGCCCTCCACCAACGCCACGTTGTTCATGGCGAAGTTGTCTTGCAACGGTGTGTGCTTGAACAACTGCACCAGAACCGCATGCGGGTCGAAACCAGTCTTGATCTCGATGACGATACGCGTGCCGTTATGACGATCGGTCAGATCGAACGCGCCGGAAATCCCCTCCAGCTTGCGGTTCTTCACACCGTCGGAAATACGTTCGATTACCTTCTCCGGGCCCACCATGTACGGCAGCTCGGTGACCACGATGGCCTGCTTGCGGGCCGTGACATGCTCGATATGCGTGGCGGCGCGCGTGGTGAGCGTACCACGGCCAGTGGCATAGGCCTCACGGATGCCGTCGCGGCCGATGATCGTGCCGCCGGTGGGCCAGTCGGGGCCGGGCACGTAACGCATCAGCTGTTCCAGGGTGGCGTCCGAATGCGCCATGAGGAACTTGGCGGCGTTTACCACCTCGCCCAGATTGTGGGTGGCCAGGTTCGTGGCCATGCCCACGGCGATGCCCGAGCCGCCGTTGACCAGCAGATTCGGGATGGCGGCCGGCAGCACGGTCGGTTCCTTGAGCTTGTTGTCATAGTTCGGCGTGAAGTCGACGGTGTCCTCATCGATATCCGCGTTCATGCCGAGAGCGGCCGGGCCAAGCCTGGCCTCGGTGTAACGGGAGGCCGCAGGGCCGTCATCCAGCGAGCCGAAGTTGCCGTGGCCGTCTACCAGCGGCAGACGCATCGCGAACGGCTGTGCCAAACGCACCATGGCCTCGTAGATCGCGGAATCACCGTGCGGGTGGAGCTTGCCCATCACCTCGCCCACCACGCGGGCGGACTTCATATACGGGCGGTCGGGAGTCAGATTCATCTCGCCCATCTGGTAGACGATGCGGCGCTGCACCGGCTTCAAGCCATCGCGCGCATCGGGCAGTGCGCGTGCGTAAATCACCGAATACGCATACTCGAGGAAGGACTTGCTCATCTCCTCGTTCAGCGGCGTCTCGACGATATGCTCCTTGACCGTGCGCGGATCATAGGTTTGCGCGGACGGTTTGCGGTGTGATGCCATGAAACTCCCTTTCGAACGCCCCCATATTAGCGGGAGGGCGCGAAACAGTGCGCAGAGAACGGTTCTCAATAACAACTGTGCGCTCCAACGCACATAATCAAACAAACGCACATCGACTGAAACACTGGAATCACGCCGTTTTATCGGCAAACATGTGCGATTGGCGCACCGAAACCAGCGCACAGTTGTTATCGAGAACCGTTCTCTGCGCACTGAGCCAAGGGGAGGGGTGCTACTTGAATGGGCAACTATGAGTGTTGAGACGCCGGATATGGACGAGTTGCTGCGGCTGGTGCCCACAGTGGGCTATGGGGATGACGCCCCGGCCGATCGGCGTGGGGGAGCACTGCACCTGTCCGCCGTGCTGCCCGCCTTGTCCGCCGCCATCGGACATCCGACCCCACCAAGGTCCACGCCGATCCCAAGGCCTGCCAGCGCGCATTGGGGCTGCCTGATGCCGAATCGGCCATCGTGGTGCTCGTGGACGGCCTGGGCTACTGGAACCTCGCCATGCGCCTCGGCCACGCGCCCTATCTGCGTTCGCTGATGAACGAAAGCGCCAATCAGCGTCCCATCGCTACCTGCGCTCCAAGCACCACTGTGGCGGCCATGGCCGCATTCGGTACCGGAACCTGCCCGGGACTGACCGCAATGGCGGGCTATACGCAGCTCGAACCCGCCAGCCATAAGCTCATCCAACTCATCCAGTTCAAAGACGCGCTGGCACCCAAACCAGCCAATCCGCACATTCCTGTGCCGCCCATGGTCGATCCGCTCGACCTGCAGCGCGAGGAGACGGTGTTCGAGAAACTTGCGGCTCAAGAGGTGCGCGTCACGAGCTCGGGGTTGCCCAAGTTCTCCAAATCGCCATTGACCGAAGCCGCATTGCGAGGCACCGACTATCAAAGCAACGTCACCCCACGCGATCGTGTGCTGACCGCCTCACGTGCCTCCCGTACCCCCGGCCTGACCTACCTGTACATCCGTGACGCCGACAAAGTCGGCCACAATTACGGGTGGGATTCCGAACACTGGGTGGCCGCATTCGAACATATCGACGCCCAGCTCGCGCTCCTGAAACGCAGCGCACCCAAAGGCACGCTGATCGTCATCGTAGCCGACCACGGCATGGTGCAAACCGACATGGACCAGCGGATTGACATCGCCGTTGAACCGCAGCTCACCCGAGGCGTGTCACTGGTCGGGGGAGAGCCTCGCTCGCTGATGCTGTATGCCGAGCCGGATGAACGACCTGAGGATATAGCTTGCCGGTGGCGCGATTACCTGCAAGACCGAGCCTTGGTGCGGACCAGGGATGAGGCCATCGCGGACGGATTGTTTGGACCGGTCTGCGAGCGAGTCCGGCCGATGCTCGGCGATGTGGTCGTGCAGGCAGCGGGAGCCGTGACCCTCGTCGATTCGCGTACGCAAGGAGACAAAGCCACCCACCTGCCGAGCGTGCATGGCTCCCAAACGGCATTGGAAATGGATATTCCCTGCCTGATCGATATGGCCTGATTCGGAAATTCAGTCTCCGAACAGAATCTCGTCCCAGCTTGGTACGGCCGAACGTCCTGATTTACGCTTGGCCGGTTTGGCTGGTGCCTCGTGTTTGGTGGCGGCGGATTCGGCCGCCCGCTCCTGCTCGGTGGCTACCAGCTGTGCATTGGGGCCACGCCGTACGGTCTCGTCCGAAATATTGTCAGAACCCTGCTCTGGTGCCGTGGCAGGCGATTGCTGCAATCCTGCGGCAGATGACGAAACAGATCCGGCGGTCTGCGAAGAGACCGGGCTGGGGGCCGTAGCGTCATGAGCCTGGTTCGTGGCCGGTGAGATGGACGTGGATAGGTCCACCGGGGGCATGGAACCTGTGGAAGTGACGGAGGGCCGGATCGCGGCAGGCCGTGCGGCCGGAATCGAAGGCGTAGGCGCCGCCCAAGCAGACACAGCGCGCTCGATACGCGCGGAACGTACGGAGTCGCCGGGCAGTTCAGGAATCGTCGGCTTGAGTTTGGAATCCGTGGCTGATTCCGGATTCTGTTCGCCGAGCAGTTTTCGAGCGACATTGTTCAGGCTCATCACGGAATTGTCGTGCATATTCCACGTCCATTCGGCATGGATCTCACGGCCCGCGGAAGTGAATATCGCCACGATGCGCCAAGGCTCAAGTCCGCGCCGGGTGGATTTCCAGGTCACTGATTCCATGCCGATTCCAGCAGAGGCCAGCGTGCGTTCCACCAGTTCGCTGATGGTGCGCACTCTGCTGTCTTTGGGTGCCGCCACGGCAAGGAATTGTTCGATGGCGTACTGTTTCTCGGTCTCCACGGCCATGGAGAAACGACGTACCAGCGTTTCGCTCAGATGATATTTCTCTGCGACACGGGCCGGATCGGCACCGGCGCGAATCAGCGACTGTATCTGGGAAATCGGCAAAGTGGACTGCTGATGCGGCTGGGGGGCCTGTCGCATCTCGCTTCTGACCTGCTTGGCCTCAAGAATCGCCCGTTCGAGCGTGTCGTCCACGCTCACGGCCATTTCCCTGCCGCCAATGGAGAATACGAGGTCCCCCGTCTTGCTCACGCGTACGAAACGGGCTTTTTCAAGCCGATCATCTGGCATATTCGCACCACTTTCCGTCGCAAAGACATTACTTCTTTTAAGTATGCCCCACGTGTCGAACTTTACGAGTATTTCAAATCGTGTATCCTATGGGCGAGTACGGCGCTGACCGTGCTATATATATCGACTTACGAACCAAAGACGACGAAAGGACCATGATGGCTCAGGATTATGATTCCCCCCGCAATAAGGATGAGGACGAGGAATCGCTGCAGGCGCTGGGGAAGTCCTCGCAGAACGCCTCGAGCGACATCGACGACGATGAGAACGCCATCGCCGAAGACTACGAACTGCCGGGCGCCGATTTGAGCAACGAGGATTCCTCGGTGACCGTCATCCCCATGCAGGGTGACGAGTTCATCTGCTCGCAGTGCTTCTTGGTCAAGCATCGTAGCCAGCTCGCCTACACGGACGAGGATGGCCAGCCGGTGTGTGAGGAGTGCGCCGCCTGATGGCGTTCGACGAGACCTACAACGAGCCCGAATCCACCGAGGTCCTGGTCAAAAGCCTCGACCCCGAACACCCGGCCCTGCTCCGGTACGCGCATGCGGGCGATGCCGGCGCCGATCTCATCACCACCGTCGACGTGACCCTCAAGCCCTTCGAGCGGGCATTGGTGCCCACCGGCGTGGCCATCGCCCTGCCTGCGGGTTACGTGGCTTTGGTGCACCCGCGTTCCGGGCTGGCGGCCAAGCAGGGCGTCACCGTGCTCAACGCGCCTGGCACCGTTGATGCAGGCTACCGTGGCGAAATCAAGGTGCCGCTGATCAACCTCGATCCGAAGCACACCGCCGTCTTCCATCCGGGCGATCGCATCGCTCAATTGGTGATTCAGCGGTATGTTGAGGCTCGGTTCATCCCGGCCGAGACACTGCCCGGATCCGATCGCGCCGAACGCGGGTTCGGTTCGACGGGAGTGGCGTCCTGACCGGATTAGGCCGGTTGAATGACCAAGGTGATGACGGCAACAACGGTTGCGGAACCAATGATGGCGGGCGGGTGCGTGCGCATGGCACTGGTTCGCGGTTACAATGAACTTCATGACGAGGGAGGTGACTGGCATGGCAGAGATTGATGGCGAGCAGTACGCCGCCCGTAAGTTGGGTTGTGAGATCAGTGCCGATCCGCTCAATCCGCTGGATCCAATCAAGAAGGTATGCAAGTCCCACCATCCCGGTGAGGATTTGTCCATCCTCGACCGCGCGTACCGGCGCGCCGTCATCCAGCATTGCACGCAACGGCGCAAGTCGGGCGAACCATACATCATCCATCCGTTGGCCGTTTCCCAGATTCTCGCGGATCTGGCATGGGGCCGATTGTGGTGGCGGCCGGTCTGCTGCATGATACGGTGGAGGACACCGACTACACGTTGGATCAATGCCGTGCCGAGTTCGGCGACACCGTGGCCGGTCTGGTCGATGGCGTCACCAAGCTCAGCCAGCTTGAAGTGGGCGACTCCGCCCAAGCCGAAACCATTCGCAAACTTGTGGTGGCCATGAGCCGCGACGTGCGCACCTTGGTGGTCAAGCTCGCCGACCGTGTACACAACGCTCGCACCTGGCGTTATGTGAAGACCACGTCCGCCCAGAAGAAGGCGCGTGAAACCCTCGACGTGTACGCGCCTTTGGCCAACCGACTCGGTATGAACGCCATCAAGACGGAGCTCGAGGAACTGAGCTTCAAGGTGCTCTACCCGAAGATCTACAACGAGATCGTTGTGCTGGTGGCTCGCCGAGCCGGCCAGCGCGATGTGTACCTGAAGCAGATTCTGGCAGAGATCAACGAGGATCTCGACGAGCAGAACATCAAGGCATACGTCACCGGCCGCCCGAAGGACTACTTCTCGATTTATCAGAAGATGATCGTGCGCGGGCATGATTTCGCGAACATCTACGATCTGGTCGGTGTGCGCATCATCGTCGACACCATTCAGGACTGCTATGCGGCGCTTGGTGCCGTGCATGCGCGGTGGAACCCGGTTCCCGGCCGGTTCAAGGACTACATCGCCATGCCGAAGCTCAACATGTACCAGTCGCTGCATACCACGGTGGTGGGTCCGGGCGGCAAACCGGTGGAAATCCAGATTCGCACCTGGGACATGCACCGCCGCGCCGAGTTCGGCATCGCCGCGCATTGGAAGTACAAGGAAAACGGCCAGGCCGGCCGCGCCCTGAGCTCGCCGGACAAGTCCGATCGAAAGCGTGATGAAAACAATCAGGAGCTTCCGAGGTCGATAACCTCAAATGGATTCAGCAGCTCGCCGACTGGACCAGCGAAACCCCTGATTCCAACGAATTCTTGGGCTCGCTCAAGGAAGACCTTGGCTCGTCCGAAGTCTACGTGTTCACGCCGAAAGGCAAAATCGTATCCCTGCCCGCTCACGCCACGCCGGTCGACTTCGCGTACGCCGTGCACACCGAAGTGGGCCACCGTACGATGGGTGCGCGCGTCAACGGTCGTTTGGTACCGCTCGACACCACGCTCGATAATGGCGATACCGTCGAAATTCTGACGTCCAAATCCGATACAGCCGGCCCGTCACGCGATTGGCTGAGCTTCGTCAAGAGCCCGAAGGCCCGCAACAAGATTCGTCAGTGGTTCTCCAAGGAGCGTCGTACTGAAGCCATCGAGGAGGGCCGCGACGAGCTGACCCGCGCGATGCGCAAGCGTAATCTGCCGGTCAACACATTGCTTACGCCCGAAGCACTGGTGGGTGTGGCCGACGACCTTAACTTCCCGAACGCGGACGCCGTGTTCGCCGCCATTGGTGACGGACAGGTCTCCACGCAGAACGTCATCTCGCATCTGGTCAAGGATGCGGGTGCCGACGAGGTCGATGAGGAAGTCGAGCAGGAAGTCCTGCCGCTGAAGCCCGTGGAACGCAAGGTTTCCAGCAGCTCCACCGGCGTGTCCGTCAAGGGCGTGGGCGATGTGTGGATCAAGCTGGCCCGTTGCTGCATGCCGGTGCCCGGTGACAATATCATCGGCTTCGTCACCCGTAATCAGGGCGTATCCGTGCACCGCACCGACTGCCAGAACATGATCGATCTGAAAAACAAGCAGCCTGAGCGTGTGGTCGAAGTCGAATGGACCAGCACCAAGGGCCTGTTCATGGTCAAGATTCAGGTCGAGGCGCTGGATCGACGAAACCTGCTTTCGGACGTGACACGTGTGCTTTCCGACCATGGCGTGAACATCATTTCCGGTACGATCGCCACCGGTTCCGATCGCGTGGCCACCAGCCAGTTCAGCTTCGAGATGGCCGATCCGCAGCATCTCAACTCGCTGCTGGCAGCCGTGCGCAAGATTGATGGCGTGTTCGACGTGTACCGCATCACTGGTGCCAAGGAATCCGCCGAACCTCGACTGCGCAAGATGAAGTAGGCCGTTGCCTTACTCTGGCTCCCCCTCAGAGAGGGGAGCCAAGAACACGAAAAGGTCCTGACTGGAATACCAATCAGGACCTTTTCGTATATGTTGTCGGTCTTACTCCGCCACGTCCACAGAGAGAATCACGGCCGGCTCGAGCGGGCGATCCATCGGATCGGTGTCCAGTGCTTCGAGCTTATCGACGACCTTCTTGGAGTCGTCATCGGCGACCTCACCGAAGATGGTGTGGTGACCGTCCAGCCACGGGGTCGGCACGGTGGTGATGAAGAACTGGGAGCCGTTGGTGCCATGGACCTTACCGTCCATGCCGCGACGCAGACCGGCGTTGGCCATAGCCAACAGGTACGGCTTGTCGAACTTCAGGCTCGGGTCGATCTCATCGTCGAACTCGTAGCCAGGGCCGCCGGTACCGGTGCCCAGCGGGCAACCGCCCTGAATCATGAACTGCTTGATGATACGGTGGAAGGTCAGGCCGTTGTAGAACTTGCCGTGGGAAGGCTGGCCGGTGTACGGGTCCGCCCATTCCTTCTCGCCGGTGGCGAGGCCCAGGAAGTTGGCCACGGTGTTCGGAGCCTTGTCGTCGAACAGGTTGATGGTGATGCTGCCCTCAGAGGTATTCATAATGATGGTAGTCATACGTTCCATGTTCTCATTGCCCCACGTCATTGACTGGCATTGCCGCCATCGCTGCTATCGAGTCGGCGATTGTCAGCCAATGAATTTGATGCCGGTTCCGCTGCTGCTACCGGTTGAGGAGCCGCTCGAACCGCTATTACCGGAGTTTGAACTGGATGATCCGCCCGTGGAGCTGGAAGAGGAACCGGAGCCATTGGCTGATCCTGAACCCGATCCGGTTGAACCGTTGCCGGTGCCGGTGGTGCCTCCGGTGGTGCCGGAACCGGTGGAACCGCCAGTCGTGCCCGAATTAGTGGAGGAATCGGTGCCGGTCGAACCATCGGTGGATCCATTGGTGTTGGAATCGGTTGAGGAGTCGGTGCCGGTTGAGCCGGACGTGCTTGAATCGGTGCCGTCGTTGGACGAGCCGGATGTGGAGTCCTTGGTGTTGGAATCATTCGAACCGTCGGTAATGCCCGGCTGCGGCAGTCCGTTATTCTGATTGGACGTGTCGGTCTGCGTTTTGGTGTCGGTTTGCGTGGGCGTGGTGGACGGAGTGATGATATGGTCCGTGCCACGGCCCTGCGTGACCAGCATGACGATGCCGGCGGTTACTGCCACGGCGAGCAGGCCGGATACCAGCGTGACGATAATGGCGGTGCGCTTCGAATTATGGGAGCGGGCCTTGCGCAGTTCATTGACCGAATAGGTTCGTCCGTTCGCTCGATTGGACACGACTTCGCGCGGCTTGCGCGCGGTGGAAACGGTATTGACCATGCCGGTCATCGTCGTATCGGACTCGGATTCGGCTGCCTTATCGGACTTATTGTCCGTAGTGTCATCGTCATTGCCGGAAGACGAGGCCGACTGTAGTTTCTCACCGGAGGCGGTGAGTATGTTTTGATAGATTTTGGTGGCCACCGCGGAGACGATGTAGCTGGCTGCCGCGCCGATTACCGAGCCGGCGATACCGATTTTCGATGCCAGTAAGAATGAGGTGACGGCGGCAAGGGTGCCCGCCACGATGGATGAGAGGGAAAGACCTTCGAAAAACTTCTTCACAAGACACGACCGTAAAGTGTCGGGCTGGAAGGTTGCTTAAGGCTCGGTGATACCGAGAGGATGCCTACACGAGACCTTCAAAACCTAGCCAGCGGAATGTGGAATGACTCAAAAATATGGTGCCGATGAGCAGTGGGAATCAGCGCAAAGTGGCGCAAAGTAGCGCAAAGAACAACCGAAATTGGTTCGCTTGGAGCGAAAATGACGTTCAGCAGAACGTCATGCAGCCCAAGCGAAGCTGCCGTTGCCGGCACCCAACTCGAAATGCAGTTTGGCGATGCCAAGTCCGATTTCCGATTGCACGCCTTCAAGAGCCTCGGCCTTCACCGTAACGGTTCAGGGCAATGGAGAACCCATGACCATCCATGGCCGAAACTGAATCGTCAGTTCCGGTGCAGCGACTGTTTGGTCGGCTTGATTACCGACATCAGCACGGCGACGAAGATCAGCGCAAAGCCCACCAGTGAACTCCACATGATTGTCTCGCCCCAGAACAGCGCGGAGAACGTGACAGCGAACAGACTTTCCGTACACATGATGATTGACGCCTGCGAGGCAGGCACGTGAGCCAGACCGATGTTCTGCATGATCTGGGCACTCATCGTGGCGCCGAGGAACAGATAGAGCACGCTGGCCACTACTGAGGGTGCCAGCCAGCTGGCGTTCGGCATGGGTTCGGTGAACAACGCGCCGATGATGAACAATACGCCGGCAACGCCGAACTGCACAAAAGTGACGGCGATAGGGTCGAAGCGTTTGGTGTAGACACCAAGGCAGGTCAGATTGAACGAGAAGATGACCGCGGTGGCGATGGTCAGCCAGTCGCCGGCACTCAGCGACAGCGAACCGCCCGGCTTCAGCGAGACGAAGCCGACGCCGATCAGACAGATCACGCCGGCGACCAGATTGATGGCCTTCGGGCGGTTTTTTGAAATAATCCACGTGGCGAACGGGGTGAGTACGCAGTAGGCGGCCGTCAGGAACGCGCTGCGGCCCGGTTCAATGGTCTGCAGGCCGATGGTCTGGGTGACCATCGTGCCCCAGTAGGTCAGGCCCACCACGAGCGCCGGCACAATGATTTTCGGCGTCAGATACGGCACGATGTGCTTATGGAACAAGGCCAGCATGCACAGGCAGGCGCCGATCATGCGCAGACCCATCAGCCATTGGGGCGGAATCGCCTCCATGGCGAATTTGGCGAGCAGATAGCTGCCACCCCATAATGCAGCGCAGCCCAGCAACATGAGTCGGGCGAGATTCGGGGGAAAGTTGCGGGACCAGCGGCTGCGCAGCTTGCTGAAACGTTCGACCAAACCCATGGTGCACCTCAGGACAGTTAGGAAAACTTGTGGCTCTCTCGGCTCACAGATTACGGGAACTACCGGCCAAAATCGACCGGTCGATGGGTGTCGGGTGTGTGACAGGTGTGTGGCTGGTGCGCGACCGGGGCATGGCATCGCCAAGCAGGCAAAAACCGGATGAAAGCTGTGCGAAGGTGAGGTTACTCACAGCGAACATCCGGGCTAGTCGCGTTCGAAACCGGTACTCTGGAAAGAGTAAGGATACGTTATCCGTAGCAATCATGAAAGGATTCGACATGGCAGTCATTACTCCGGAAATCAAGGAATTCATCAAGAACAACCTTGGCTGGATCACCACCGTCTCCAAGGACGGCGAACTGGACCTCGGCCCGAAGATGTCCCTGTTCGTGCTGGACGACACGCACATCGCCTACCACGAGCGCACCGCCGGCCAGCACTATGAGAACCTCAAGAACGGTTCCCCGCTGGTCATCGCTTTCGCCAACCTCGAGAAGAAGCAGGGCTACCGCTTCCGCGGCAACGTGGTGCTGCACGTTGACGACGACATCTACAACGAGCAGGTCAAGGTCGCCGAGGAAAAGGGCACCAAGAAGCCGGCCGTGATTCCGGTTCTCGAAGTCACCGAGATCCAGGACCTTGCCTCCGGTCCGACCGCCGGCAAGACCATCGCCAAGGACTGATTAGCTGACGTATTGGTGGCTTCCTCGTCAGAGGGAGCCACTTTTTCGCTTTTTAGTGCGCAGTACTAGGTGACGGCCTTGGGCGTCGGTGGTGGCGAAGAGGTAGGTGCTACCACCGTCCTTGAGTTTGAGTTTTTTGCGCAGCTGGGCCACGGTTAGGGGGAAATTGCGTACGGCGATGTTGGCGTGCGTGAGGCCGGCCAATAGCTGTTTCAGTTCTTTCTTGTTCATGGTGGCGATGGATTCGATGGCGAATGACCTGCCTGGAAAATCGGCAATAGGTTCGGCCGCCACGAACAGGTGGCTATTCGGGCTGATGTGATGCACGGCGAAGCGCTGTTCGAGAACATCAAAGCATCCGGCCTTCATGATTGAGGCGTTGGGCTCGTAAAGGTACTTCCAATGCGAGGAATCGAAGTCGTTCGCGCTTTCCTCAGACAGGGAATCTTCGGTATTGCAAGTATTGCGTGCAGCCAAGGCAGAATCGCTGATAGTGGTGTGATTGTCGCTGTTATCGCCGGCCTTGTACGACAGCACCTGCTCGTCATTAGCACATACCACGAGCGGTGAGGCGTAACGGCCGCGCCCCAACACCAGCAACAATTCCTTGCACTCATTCCCGGTGGAGACGATATGCACCTCATGTACCGCGCCGGCGAAATCGGCGACGGTCTTATGCCAGTCGAGCATGGGGGAGAGCTTGACCATGACCGTCGGTGCTTGGCCAGCAGCATATCCTTCAGGGTCAGCACATCCGGCATGCAATCGGCAATCGCGTAGGTACGCGAGCCATGATCGTCACGGCGGGCCGGATCGAGGAAGATCATGGAGACTCGGCCAAGCGTGTCAAGCACTGCTGTTGAATCATCATTGATGACTTCGGCGTGGTCAAGGCCGAGTATCGGGAAATTATGGCGAGCGATATCACATAAAATGGATTGTTGTTCCACATATATGGCACGATTGAACACTCGGGACATGTAAGAAAAGTCGACGCCGAAACCGCCGGTCAGATCGACTAGGGATGTCGGGGAGTCGTCGTCGACTGCTTCTTCGGCCAACAATCGCTGTGCCAGCCGAGCCTTGTACTGTGCGGTGAATTGGCTGGAACATTGTTCCATTGGGACTTGCGGCGGGAAAATCAGCCCATCATGGGACGCCCAGTCAGGTAGCTTGAGTGAAGCGCGCTGCCAGCCGGCAATTTGCTCCAGCGCGAACGGCACATCCACGTCGCCATCATGCTTGGCGTGCAAGGCCACATCACGCACATCTTCACGGCGGTGTTTGGCGATGAACGCCCAAGTCGACTCAGAAATCTCCATGCCGCCATTCTAGGGGTTGTGCTGAGATGAGTATGGCAAACCGCAAGAGAACGAGGTGGCGAAAACCGATGATCGATGAAGTGATGATGCTGCGTCATGGCCGTACGCAATACAATCTCGAACATCGCTTGCAAGGCCAGATCGATGTGCCGCTCGACATCGTAGGCCAATGGCAGGTTGACCAGACCGGATTCGCGCTCGCTTCACGGTATTACTGGGCCAAGGTGAACCGACTTGCCGAGCATCCCGAAGCCATCGCCCAGCCCGGTCCTGACGCCGCCGAACGCACTGATACGCGCCAGTTCGAGGAGGCTCCCGCCGCCGGCCGGCGCATGGTGGTGATGACCTCCGACCTGTTCCGTGCCCAACAGACCGCACACGCCTTCGCCGATATTTTGGGATTGCCAGTCACCTGTGACCAACGACTGCGTGAACGCAGCTTCGGCGAGTGGGAAGGCATGACCCGCGCCGAAATCAAAGCCGTGGCAGCCGACGACTACGCCTCTTGGAAACAGCACACTGGGGGCGAAACCAAGCATGGTGTGGAAAGCCGTGCCGCCGTGGGGCAGCGAGGTGCCGATGCCGTGCGCGCACTGGTCATCGACTCCGCCTATTCAGACAGCACGCCCACCACGCTGATGCTCGTCACCCATGCTCATGGATTACCGCCACCATCTCCAACCTGCTCGAACTTGACCCGGACGGCATGAACGCACTCGGCGGCATGCGCAACGCCTGTTGGTGCCGGCTCAAAGTGCGCCACAGCGTCAACGGCACCCCCATCGAACAGCCCCTGTGGGAGTTGGAGGAATACAACAAGGCTCCCGCCATCGCCGACAGCGCCGACTGGGAGAACGGGCCGACCGATCTGCGAGGACCGCACATGCCAAGTTGGCAGCCAATCGTCTGGTGATGGTCGCTATGCGAAACCCCGCTCGCAAATTCGAACGGTGGGTCTAGACTAATCTCGGTTTGGAACCGTACAGCGATAGAACAGTAAGAAAGCGCGGAAGGCGGGTGAGACGACATGCTGAGAATCTTCAGCTCAATCAATGGCCAAGTGGAGCAGATCGAGAAACCGGAAAACGGCTCCTGGTTATGTTTGAGCGAACCCACTGATGTGGAGCTCGCCACCGTCGCCTCGCAAACCGGCATCGACCTGGCCGACCTGCGTGCCCCTTTGGATGACGAGGAACGTTCACGTGTAGACGTCGAAGACGATTACACGATGATCATCGTCGACATTCCCACCGTGGAAGAGCGTGGCGGACGCGACTGGTACGAGACCATCCCGCTGTCGATCATCGTCACCGAAAACCTCATCATCACCGTCTGCATGCAGGACACGCCCGTGCTCCACCCATTCATGGAAGGCACGATCCGAGGCTTCAACACCTTCATGCGTTCGCGCTTCATCCTGCAGATCCTGTACCGCAACGCCACGATGTACCTGCGTTACCTGCGCATCATCGACCGCGAAAGCGACAAGCTTGAACTGAAGCTGCGCCACTCCATGCAGAACCGCGAGATCGTGATGCTCATGGAGCTGAGCAAGACTTTGGTGTATTTCACCACATCGCTGAAATCGAACGAAATCGTGATGGAGAAGCTCACCACCCTGCAACGCATCAAGCAATACCCGGACGACGAGGACCTGCTCGACGACGTCATCACCGAAAACAAGCAGGCTATCGAGATGGCCAACATTTACAGCGGCGTTCTTGCGAACATGACCGACGCTTTCGCCTCGATCGTGTCCAACAACCTGAACAACGTGATGCGCATCTTCACCATCATCTCCATCACACTGTCCATCCCGACCCTGATCTTCTCGATGTACGGCATGAACTTCGATGGCGGCATGATGGGTATGCCGTTCACTGACAAGCCGTGGGGTTTCATGCTCATTATCGTGATTTCCATGGTGCTCTCCGGTGCGGTTGCCTGGTTCCTCACGCGTTCGCGCATGTTCAAGTAAGGCGTTTGACGGTTATGCACCACTGGTCATCGTTCGCCAGCCGTAGCATGCTCCGCGCTCGCCGTCCGATGCGGCGCGGATTTCGCTCCCGACTGATGGCAGGATTCGCCGCGGCCTTTGGCGTGATATTGCCATTATCCGGTCTGGCCGGTTGCGGCCAAATTCAAGTCACCACCGTCTCCGGAGCGCCGGAGGGGCCCACCATCGCCATTGGGGTCGCAGCCGACGAGCCATCGGTGGGAGCATGGCATGACGGCACATACCAGGGCTTCGACATCACCATCGCCAAATACGTGGCCGCCAAACTCGGCTATGCGAACAAGCAGATCGTCTTCAAACAGGTTCGCCCCGAAAACCGGCGCTCCATGCTGGACAATGGACAGGTCGACATGGTCGTCGCCTCTTGGCCTATCACCGATGAGTCCAGCGCGATCGTTGATTTTGCCGGACCATACCTCACGACCAGCGTCGGTTTGCTGGTCAGGTCGGATGAGCGTGGCCGATTCACCAATGACGCAGGTTCGGTGGGTGACGTAGGCGACGGCACGGTGTGCGCAGTGAAAGGTGACGAGACAGTCGGCATCTTCCGCGGCAACCACCCGCAGGCCCGGATTCAGGAGCGCAGCAGTTATGCGCAGTGCGTCACGGCCGTGCAAGTAGGGTCGGCGGATGCCATAGCCTCCGATATGGCGGTGCTTTCCGGTCTTCAAGCGGCCAACGGGCCCCAGTATATGGACGTGATTGCGGACAAGGGCGAGGTCGGTTATGGCATCGCCGTGAGTCAAGGCACCAGCAATTGGCGCAGAAAATCGCGGAAGCATTGGAAGACATGGTTGAGGATGGCAGCTGGACGGCCGCCAAGGATACGTTCACAAGCCAAACAAAGCTCACGGTTTCGCTGAACGGCGACCCCAAAGCCATCGTCTCGGATGCTGAATAACGATTGACGACGTGTCCAGTTGCGAGGCTACCTTGCTGATTTATGAGTGACAACGAGAAGAGCACGCAAACCGAAGAGCCCAACTTCCGCTACAACGCCGCACTGGCGCAGGACATCGAAAACAAGTGGCAGAAGATTTGGGACGAGCAAGGCACCTTCTGGGCCGCCAACGTCAACGGCGATTTGAAGGACGGCAAGGGCCGTAACGCCGAAGGCCGCACCGCCTACTTCGCCATGGACATGTTTCCCTACCCGTCCGGCAAGGGCCTGCACGTCGGCCACCCGCTGGGCTACCTGGCCTCCGACGTGGTGAGCCGCTACCACCGCATGAAGGGCGAGAACGTCCTGCACGCCATGGGTTACGACGCCTTCGGCCTGCCTGCCGAACAGTACGCAGTCCAGACCGGCCAGCACCCGCGCGTGACCACTGAGGCGAACATCGCCAACATGAGCCGCCAGCTGCACCGTATGGGCCTGAGCTTCGACAACCGTCGTACGTTCGCCACCATCGACCCCGGCTACGTGCGCTGGACCCAATGGATCTTCTCGCGCATCTACGATTCCTGGTACGACGAGGACGCCACCAACCCGTCCGGCTCCAAGGGCTCCGCACGCCCGATCGCCGAGCTCGTGGCCAAGTTCGAATCCGGCGAAAAGGCCATTCCGGGCCACGAGTCCGATGGCAAGCAGTGGTCCGACCTCACTGACGCCGAGCAGCAGGATATCTTGAACGACTTCCGCCTGGCCTACATCTCCAAGTCCCCGGTCAACTGGTGCCCGGGTCTGGGCACCGTGCTGGCCAACGAAGAGGTCACCGCCGAAGGTAAGTCCGAGCGTGGCAACTTCCCGGTCTTCCAGCGTGAGCTACGCCAGTGGTCCATGCGCATCACCAAGTACGGCCACCGCCTCATCGCCGATCTTGACGGCATCAACTGGCCTGAGAAGGTCAAGCTCATGCAGCGCAACTGGATCGGTGAATCCCATGGTGCCTCCGTGCACTTCATCGTGGCCACTGCCGACGGTGACAAGGACATGGAAATCTACACCACCCGTCCCGACACGCTGTTCGGCACCACGTTCGCCGTGGTTTCCCCGGAACATCACCTGCTGGAGAACGTGCCCGCCGAATGGCCGGCCGATGTACCCGAGACTGGAAGGGCGGCTATGCCAACCCGGTCGAGGCGGTGAAGGCCTACCGTCTGGCCGCCGAAGCCAAGACCGCCAAGGACCGCGTGAACGAGGCCGGTGAGAAGACCGGTCTGTTCACCGGCCTGTACGCCACCAACCCGATCACCGGCGCGAAGCTCCCGCTGTTTACTGCCGACTACGTGCTGATGGACTACGGCACCGGTGCCATTATGGCCGTGCCTGGTGGCGACCAGCGCGATTACGACTTTGCCGTGAAGTTCGGTCTGCCTGTCATCTACACCGTCACGCCTCTGCCGGATTCCGGCGACGACTTGGCCAACTACGAGGGCAAGGCGCCGTTCGTCTCCCATGACGGCATCGTGATCAACTCCTCCGTCGAGGCCACCGAAGCCAAGGGCGACGCGCTGAGCCTTAACGGCCTGCGCGTGGACGACGCCATCGCCAAGGTCAACGCCTGGCTCGAATCCGCCGGCGTGGGCAAGGGCACCGTAAGCTACCGTCTGCGCGACTGGCTGTTCTCCCGCCAGCGCTACTGGGGCGAGCCCTTCCCGATCGTCTACGGCGAAGACGGCACCCCGCACCTGCTGCCGGATTCCGCATTGCCGATCAACCTGCCCGACGTGCCCGACTATGAGCCGCGCACCTTCGATCCGATGGACGCCGAGTCCAACCCGGAGGCACCGTTGAGCCGCAACGAGGACTGGGTCAAGGTCGAGCTCGACTTGGGCGACGGCAAGAAGACCTACTACCGCGACACCAACACCATGCCGAACTGGGCCGGCTCCTGCTGGTACTACATGCGTTACATCGACCCGACCGACACCAAGCACATGGTGGAGAAGGACGAGTTCGACTACTGGATGGGCCCGAACCACAACAAGTACTCGGGTGATGAAGGCGGTGTGGACCTGTACATCGGCGGCGTCGAACACGCTGTGCTCCACCTGCTCTACTCCCGCTTCTGGCACAAGGTGCTCTTCGACCTCGGCTACGTGGACTCGGCCGAACCGTTCCACAAGCTGTTCAACCAGGGCATGATCCAGGCATACGCCTACACCGACGACCGCGGCCAGTACGTGCCGGCCGACGAGGTCGTGGAAGGCCCGGCCGACGCCTCCGGCGAGCCGACCTTCACCTGGAACGGCGAACATGCCAACCGCGAGTTCGGCAAGATGGGCAAGTCCCTCAAGAACATCGTGACCCCGGACTACATGTACGAGAACTACGGTGCCGACACCTTCCGCCTGTACGAAATGAGCATGGGCCCGCTGGACGAGTCTCGCCCGTGGAACACCCGCAACGTGGTCGGTGGCATGCGCTTCCTGCAGCGTCTGTGGCGCAATGTGGTCGATGAGACCACCGGCCAGGCCCATGTGACTGAGGACACGCCGGACGAAAAGACCCTGAAGCTGCTCAACAACACGATTGCCGAAGTGACCGCGGAAATGGAAGGCATGCGCCCGAACACCGCCATCGCCAAGCTCATCGTGCTCAACAACCACCTGACCGGTCTGAAGGCTGTGCCGCGTGCCGCCGTGGAGCCGCTGATCCTGATGCTCGCGCCGATTGCCCCGCACATCTGCGAGGAGATGTGGAGCAAGCTCGGTCACGCCGAATCCCTGTCCGCCGAGCCGTGGCCGGTGGCCGACGAACGCTACGTGGGCCACGACACCGTGACCGCCGTGGTGCAGATCAAGGGCAAGGTGCGCGCCAAGCTCGAAGTGCCGGTCGACATCGATCCGGCCGATCTCGAGAAGCAGGCGCTGGCCGCCGTCGCCGACCGTCTTGGCGGCAAGGAGCCGCGCAAGGTGATCGTCAAGGCCCCGAAGATCGTCTCCATCGTTCCCGCGGAGTGACTTGTTGCGAGCCAGCTCCCCTCTTTGAGGGAGCTGGCTCGCGTAGCGAGACTGAGGGGAGCGTCAACCGCCCACCTCAATTGTGGATAACTTCATAAGCTAGAACCACATACCCCGTTTCAGCTGGACAAACGCCCATGAATCCATCAGCGTGGATGCATGGGCGTTTCTCATAACCATCGCGCAGACCATGCCGCCAACCGTTTGCGCGCATTCAGCAGGCAGAGCGCAGCCATGCCCCAACCGCGAGTGGAACGGCCCACGACGCCTCCGCCGCCTCCTGGCCATGCACGGATCCGTCCGGCTGGCCACCCGCCCCAAAGGGCGCAGAGCGGCCTGCGGCAGGCGACCCGTGACAAACGTGCGTTATCGGATCTGATTGGCGTACGTTCCGCCGATGCCGTCGGCGAATCAGCCAGACTCACCCGGGATCAGCCGCGATTGTCGTTCACCATTGGGCATGCCTTGGCCGTGATATTGCTGCTGATCGTCGCCCTTGGCATCAGCTTGGCATTGCTGGTCCAACAGTCGATGAATATGGCCATGCTGTCTCAACCGACCGCCATGCAGACCACGGGCGGCTCCGCTGGAGATCAGACGATGCCATCGCAGAACACCACGGACGAGAAACGCACGGATCCGCAGCAGTCGGAGCATTCCGATGCCACAGCGAACCCCGAATCGGATACCACGCAATCTCCGCACATGCAGACGGACGGCAGCGATGCCGGCGCTTCCACGCATGGTCTTATCAACCTCAACACGGCTACCGCTGAGGAATTGCAATCCATCAAAGGTATTGGGCCGGTTACCGCTCAGCGGATCATTGATCATCGCACGGCGATTGGCGGGTATACATCAGTCGATCAGCTGCTGGATGTCAAAGGCATCGGCTCCAAGACGTTGGAGACCATGCGAGGGCAGGTGACGGTCGGATGAGCAGGGATTGGATACTGCGCGAGCAGGGGAGCCGCGATTGGAGGATGCTGCCGATCGCCATAGTGATGTGGGCGGCGAGTCTGGGAGCGCACGCATTATTCGCATGGAGGATGTCTGATGGACTCGGCACCGGTCAGGCAAAGGCTGATGCCGGAGCTGGCATTGACGTCACCATAATCGGCATGGAATGGCCTGTCACACGAATATTGCCTATAACAGTGGCGTCATGTGCTGCCGTGGCGGCGATGATTGTGGTGTCTTTCCGCCTGCGGATCCGGTGGACGGGAACATTGACCGTATGCGTTGCGGTGGCGTGCATCGGCAGTATGACGGCAATCGCGTCGGACACCATTGCTTGGCATGATCCTGCCTCCGCACAAGCTCGCCAATCCAGTTCATACCACGAAGTCATGGCCACGGTGACGACGCCCGTGATCGCTTCGGACCAACGCACATACGATTTGTCAGACGGACATACGGCTGAGCGGCATCACTGTGGATGGTACGGATGTACGTTCCACGGTCGCTGTGCGTGTATACGCCGACGAATCGTATTGTGGGCAGTTGCGTCGAGGCGCGGTCCATCTGCTGACAGGCGTATTGCAGCAAGCGCGATATGGACGCATACCACTATGGCTGCTCTTGGAAGGAAAACAGCCGGTAGCACAGGTGCGGGCTCCGCCGTGGCATCTCGCCGCGATTGCGCATGTGCAGGAGGCGTTTTTCACCGTGACCGAACAATTGTCCGATCAGGGGCGTGTGTTGGTGCCGGGATTGACGATGGGTGTGCTTGGCCAGGATTATATCGGCGGCGAGACCGGTCCGATGCCGGTCAACAGCACGTATGCGCAAACGTTGGAGAATCAGTTCCGCCAGTCCGGCATCATGCACCTCATGGCCGTATCCGGCGGCCACTTTGTACTGGTGGCGGGATTGGTGCGCCGGTTATGCATGTGGATGCTGCTTGATCGGCGGCTGACGGCGTTGCTGGTCTCTGGAGTATATGTGCTGCTGGCATTGGCGATGTTCCCCAGTGATTCGGTCACCCGCGCGTTCATCATGGGATTGATAGGTGCGTTGACGTATGCGATGGGGCGGCGTACGCAAGCGTTGAGCGCCCTGTGCTGGACGGTAATCGGTGTATTGGCGGTGAATCCGGATATGTCGGCCAGCTACGGATTCGCCTTGTCTTCGGCCGCCGTACTGGGTATCGTGCTGTTTGCGGGGCGGCTGGTCCGGTGCCTTTGACGCGAGCGATGCCGCACGGCATCGCCGAAATGATGGCGATGACCGTGGCCGCGCAGTTGTTCACCCTGCCGATTCAGGTGTTGATGGAACCGGAGTTGCCGTTGCTGTCCGTGCCGGCGAACCTGTTGGTGTCGCCGTTTGTGGGATTGGCCACGATGGCGGGATTGATGGCATTGGCCTGCGCATGGTGCGAGCCATGGCTGGCCGGCGTATTCGCGTGGATATCGTCATGGGGCACGCTGGTGATGGAACGGGTGGCGTTGTGGCTGGGTGGCAGCACGATGGCCGTCATCCCATGGAAAGACGGCGTTACGGGTGCCGTGCTGATTGTGGCGGTGGAAATCGGTATCGGCATGCTACTGGTGTTCGTCAGCCGTTGCCTCCAGCATGTCCGTCGTTATGAGGCCGGAATGCCTGGCGTGCGCTTCGGTTCCGCTTGGCGTGTCCGCCTCAGTCTCTGGTGCGAGGAGACGAGACGTCTCTTTACGCGGCGGCAAGCCGAATAGCCAATGCGGTATTCGGTGCAGCAACCATCGCAATAGCCAGCCGAACCTATGCGATAGGCCGCGCGGCATAAACCATCAGCCGGTAAAACTGCGATACAGTTGAGACCAGTTCAACCAGCTGCATGAAGGAGTGCCGGCGATGATGTTGTCTCATAATCCGATAGTCGAACCATTCGCATTGGCCCACGCCACCATCGTCACCGGAGATAAAGCCGGAACCATACTGCGTAACATGACGATCGTGGTCGGAGCCGACGGACGTATCGAACAGGTTGCACCCAGCATCGAAACCAGTATCCCAGCCGAATACCACTATCTTGACGGCACCGGCAAAATCGTGATGCCGGGGCTGATCAATGCGCATACCCATCTGTTCTCCCAAGGCAAGCCGCTCAATCCGAAGCTGGCGACGCCCAAAGGCCAACGTATGGTCGCCACATTCGCGCATTCGCCATTGGGCAAGCCGTACATGGCCGCAACCGTAAGACACAACGCCACAACATTGCTGGAATCCGGCGTTACGACGATCCGCACGCTTGGCGACGTGGGATATGAAGTCGTGACATTACGCGATCAGATTGATGCAGGCCAAATCCTCGGACCGCGTATCTTGGCATCCGGACCGCTGATGGCGATTCCCGAAGGCCATGGCGCCCCGCTTATCGCACTGACCAGCGGCATCCCGGAAGAGGCGCGTACCGCAGTCGCGCAGAATCTCAAGGCTGGCGTCAACGCCATCAAAATCGCCGCGACCGGCGGCGTAACCGATGCACAGGAAATCGGCGAGGCCGGCAGTCCGCAGATGAGCGTGGAACAGATGCGGGCGATTTGCGATGAGGCGCATCAGTACGGTGTTATTGTCGGCGCGCACGCGCAAAGCCCGGAAGGCGTGCGGCGTTCGCTGCTGGCCGGCGTCGATACCATCGAACACGGCAGCGTGCTCGACGACGAATTGATCGGCATGTTCCGGCACAATCCGAATGCGTTGCGCGGATACTCGGCGCTGGTTCCGACACTTTCCGCCGGCCTTCCCCTGACCTTGCTTGGACAGGACGCGACCGGCATCACCGACATCCAATTGGAGAATTCCAAGAATGTGGTCGGCGGCATGGTTTCAGGTGCCCGTCAAGCGCACGAGGCCGGATTGATGATAGGCGTCGGCACCGATACAGGCATGACATTCGTGCCGCAGTACGCCACATGGCGTGAGCTGGAGCTGCTGGTCGCATACGCCGGTTTCAGCCCGGCCGAGGCCCTGCACGCAGTCACTGCCGTCAACGCCTCCATTCTCGGCGTCGATGCCGAGACCGGTTCTTTGGAAGTCGGCAAATCCGCTGATTTGCTTGTGCTGAATGCCAATCCGCTGGACGACCTGCGCGCGTTGGAACACCCGGCACTGGTCATCGCGGCCGGTCACCCGGTATGGCGTCCCGCTCCCAAGCGTTTCGCGGATATCGACGCCCTGTTGGATGAGGCATACGCCTAATCGCGGAGTGCTGCCGGGCCGTTATGCCGGCAGGTCATTGTCCAACCTGTGTGGCGAGATGGGGGCATGGCGAAAACAGCAGCGAACGTACCGGTAACCGTGGTGCCCGGAGGCGACTCGTATTTGAACGACGCGCGCACCAAGGCACTGTGCGCACAAGCGTTGAAGGCGCGACCCGACGCCGAACTCATCGAGCTCGACGCCACATCGGCCGACCAATATGCTTTCGATGAAGCCGTCAGCCCATCGTTGCTTTCCGACGTTGCCGTGGTCAAACTCGTCAACCTGCAGAATGCCGACGAAAAGCTCGCCGAAGCTCTGGTGACGTACACCAAGCAGGCCGCCAAGGATCCGAACGGCTCCAGCGTGGTGATCTGCCAGCACGAGGGCGGCGTCAAAGGGCGCAAGATCATCGACCAACTGGTGAAAGCCGGCGCTCGCAAAGAGGACGTGCCGGATTTGAAGAAACCGGATGCCCAACTCAATTTCGTACTCGGAGAATTCGAGAAACGCGGTCGTAGAGTCGAACCGATGGCCGCGCAGCAGCTGGTATCCGTGCTCGGCGGCAAAACCGGCGAACTCGCCGCCATGTGCGAGCAATTGTGTTTCGACTTTGACGATAATCCGATGGGGCTCGACCGTGTCAACCAGTATTTGACCGCCAATCCGCAGGTCACCGGTTTTGCCGTGGCAGACAAGGCCGTGGAAGGCAAAACCGCAGAAGCCATCGTCATGATGCGTGCAGCTGTGGAACAAGGGACCGATCCCATCGCGCTGATCGGCGCGTTGGCCATGAAGCTCCGTACCATTGCCAAAGCCTCGGCGGTCCGGGCCGGCACGATTTCACAGGCCGAAGCGAAAACCAATCCGTGGGTGCTGAAGAATGCGATGCGCCAACTTGGCGGCTGGACTTCGGCAGGACTCGCGCATTGCATCCGTATGCTCGCCTGGGCGGATGAGCAAAGCAAAACGAACGGCGGCGACCCGGTATATGCGCTGGAACGCTGCATTGAAGACATCAGTCATAAAGGTCGGTAAAAGTCGATAAAGGGGTATTTATGAGCGAACACACTATTGCGGCTCCCACCAGCGAGGCCATGCAGGAGCTCGGCCGCCGCGTGGCCGGAATGGTACACGGCGGCGATGTATTGCTGCTCTCAGGCCCTCTTGGTGCCGGCAAACCACATTCGCCCAGGGCTTCGGCGCGGGGCTGGACATTACCGAACCCATCGTGTCTCCTACATTCACCATTGCCCGCGAACTTGACGGGCATTTCGCCGACGGCACTCCGGCTCATCTGGTGCATGTGGATGCCTACCGTCTGGGCGGCTCAGCCTATGCGCCGGGGCAGGACGCCATCGGGCGTTTGTTGGACGAGCTGGAATCGCTGGGATTGGACGAAGAACTTGAAGACCCCGGCGAGAACACGGTGGTGCTTATGGAGTGGGGCGAACAAATGGCCACCGCCTTGGCACCAGAACGACTTGAAATCCATATCGATCGACCTCTCGATTCCTCCGATGTCGCATCCGCTGGATCAGACGGCGAACTCACCAGCAACGGCACTCGTACCGTCGCATTCGTCCCAGTCGGCAAGCGATGGGCCGCGTTCGACCTGCAATAAGCCATGCGCCCATAGACTCCTCGATGTACACTCTCTAGAGGCTTTACGACTAGGAGGATTCATGGGTTGCACGTTGGTGATTGACACCTCATTCGGCTCGACGGTCGGCATTGTGGGGCGCGAGCCCATTGTAGAGACCGATTCGCGCACCCATGTGGAGAAACTGCAGGTCAATATCGCGCGCGCGGTCGAGGAGGCCGGCCTGACTCCTGCCGATATCGAGGAGATCGTCGTGGGCATCGGCCCGGCGCCATTCACCGGCCTGCGCGCCGGCATCGTGGCCGCCAAGGCGTTGGCCTTCGCCACCGGGGCCAAGCTCGTCGGACAGAACGTACTCGACCCGCAAGGCGAGATGATGAACTTCGTGCTGGGTGACAGCGCCATGTTCGACGGCATCGATTTCCTGGCCGACGTGCCGCGCTTGAGTTCGCGCCAATCGGATGGTGACGTCCCGGACGCCGAGGCCAAGGAACACGAACTCGACCGCCACGTCACGCTGTGCGTCAACGATGCGCGCCGCAAGCAGCTGTACTTCTCGCTCAACCACGGCAGCATCAGCCTGCCGGACGAGGACGCCGCCGAACGACGCTGGATCGAGATGGATATCGACTACCCGGAGCATATCGTCGAACGGGTGAACGCGGCGCTCGCGGAACACGGCGAACGCGACGGCGTCAGCTATGTGGTGGATGTGACCGGCCACGGCGCGGCCAAATACGCATCCGTCTGGCAGGGACTGCGTGCGCTGGGCTCCGTGGTGGACGGATCGGTATTGGATGCCGGGAAAGCCGGGCTCGCCGTCTTTGCGACCACCGCGTTGAGCCGCGAACTGCGCGGCGACCAGGTCGTGCCGATCGAACCGTTGTACCTGCGCCGGCCGGACGCCGAAGTACCGAACCCACTGAAGCACGTGCTCGGCCATGCCGGTGCCGATAAGGCGTGAAGTGGGTTGTGGTCCGATGATTGTTGACATCACTGCCGTAAGTCGTGATCTTGCGGTTCGTTCCATCGCACAGTTGGAAGGCGAACTGTTCGGCCGCGGCGCATGGAATGCGAACATGGTGCGAGAGGAACTGGACGCACCGGCCCGCACGTATCTGCTGGATGTGCTGGGAGAGGCGGAACAGGCTGTTGTCCGCGGCTACGCCGGCTTCTGGTACGACGGCGAGGACGCCGAGCTCATGACCATCGGCGTGGGCAAGGCATACCAGCGGCAAGGCATCGCCGCTGCGTTGCTTCAGGTACTGGTCGACGAGGCGAAACGTCAGGGCGCCTCGCGCATGCTGCTCGAAGTGCGTGTGGATAACGACCCTGCGCTGGCCCTGTATCAGCGGTTCGGATTCGAACGCATGGGATTGCGCAAACGCTACTACCAGCCCGAGGCATCGACGCATACACCATGAGCTTGGACCTGAAACCTAGGGTCGTGGGCTTTGCCGCCCCGCAGACGGCATCGGCGGACATTGAAGACATCACCAGCAAGCAAACGGAGAAGAACGGAGAAGCACGATGAGCGAACCGGTTGTACTGGGTATTGAATCCACCTGCGACGAAACCGCAGCCGCCATCGTACGCGGCCGCGAACTGCTCTCCAACGTCGTGGCCTCATCCATGGAGGAACACGCGCGATACGGCGGCGTGATCCCCGAAATCGCCTCCCGCGCGCACGCCGAGGCCTTCGTGCATGCGTGTCCAAGGCGCTCGTCGACGCGAACATGACGTTGGCGGATGTGGACGCCATCGCCGTGTCCGCCGGTCCCGGACTGGCCGGTTGCCTGGCCGTGGGCGTGTCCGGCGCCAAGGCGCTGGCCTGGGCTGCGAACAAGCCGATTTACGGCATCAACCATGTGATCGGGCACATCGCCGTCACTCAGCTGCAGTTCGGCCCGTTCCCCAAGGACACGCTGGCTCTGATCGTCTCCGGCGGCCACACCTCGCTGCTGCACGTGGAAGACATGCCGCGCAAAATCGATGTGGTGGGCACCACGCTGGATGACGCGGCGGGGGAGTGCTTCGACAAGGTCGCCCGCCTGCTCGGCTTCCCGTATCCGGGCGGCCCGCACATCGACCGCCATGGTCAGAACGGCACCCGCACGCCATCAAGGTGCCGATGGGTCTGACCCAAGGCAAGGCCGGTGCCGCGCACCCGTATGATTTCAGTTTCTCCGGTGTCAAGACCGCCGTGGCCCGTTGGGTGGAAAGCGAGCAGGCCGCCGGCCATGAGATTCCGGTGGACGACGTGTGCGCATCCCTGGCCGATTCCGTGGCCACCGTGCTGGCCCGTAAGGCCATGCGCGGCTGCCGGCAGTACGATTCCAACACGCTGATCGTGGGCGGCGGCTTCTCCGCCAACTCGCAGCTGCGCGCCAAACTGCTCGAATTCGGCGAGAACTACGGCGTCGACGTCCGTATCCCGCAAATCAAGCTCTGCACCGACAACGGTGCCATGGTCGCCATGCTCGGCGTGAACCTGGTCGAAGCCGGCGTGGCCCCCAGCGCCCCCGACTTCCCGATTGACTCCGCCATGCCCCTGACCAAGGTCTCGATGTAAGATTTGCGCGGTATTCCCAAACTGATACTGGGAATACCGTGCCTCTCATCGGTGAATTGACAGTGACCTGTCTGCCTGATGTGAGTAGTGGTGAGGTCTTCGCCATGGATTTCCCGGTTGATGATGGGGTGTCGTGTCTGGCCACCAATACGATGAAAATAAAAAAGCCTCGGAGAACCGAGGCTTTCGATGGCTCCTGCGACTGGGCTTGAACCAGTGACCGTCCGATTAACAGTCGGATGCTCTGCCAACTGAGCTACGCAGGAATATTCAATTTTCATCCCGTCCGGAGTTACCCGTTCAGGTGAGCTCCTGCGGCTGGGCTTGAACCAGCGACCGTCCGATATACGGTTCTGGCTCGCAGCCGTAGGGCTTTTTGCAACAGGAGTAGACAATACACCAGCCTTGCTGTTCCTTCAAATCGGCGTGTCATCGCGCATGTTCACCTTGCAGCTGGTTTTCCGAAGAGCATCGGCCAGAAACGCGCAATAGTATTCCTTGGGAAGTGATGAAGAAGTCACTTCCCTTTTCTATGCGCTTAAGGAGCCCCATGAGGTATTGGAACGACAACAGGAAGAGCTGCGAACACGTCGAGCCACGGGAGGATTGGAAAGAATCCATCGAGAAATGGATCGACTGGATGGACGCCATCGGACGCACGAACGACACCCTGCGCACCCGCTGGTACCAGATCGTTCGATTCTCCAAAGCCGTCGATAAAAGCATCACCGACGTGACCGAAGACGACCTCATATTCTACCTAGCCGGCATGGGAACCGAGGCAGACGCGGAGTACGCAGCTGCGTCAAGGTCTTCTACCAATGGAGCATGAAGCGAGGGCTCGCCCGCCGCAATCCGGCGGACGAAGTGCCCACCGTGCCCATGACCCTTCCGTCCGGCTGCATCTGTCCCGAGGAGAACATCGAACAAGGACTCGCATCACCCGACGAGAACGCGCGGCTGGCCGTCATGCTGGGCGCGTTCTGCGGCCTGCGCCGCATCGAAATGACCAGAATCAACCTGAAGACCGATCTGGAGGAGAACGCCGAGGGCATGGTGCTCCACGTCCACGGCAAGGGCAACAAAGAGCGAATCCTTCCCGTGCCGGCAAGACTTGCGGCGACATTGAGGAAACGCACCGGCGTATGGCTGTTCCCCGGAGACGTGCAGGGACACTGCGGCGTCGATTACGTGGCGAAGAGGATCAAGACGGCAACCGGATACCCGTCGCACAGCCTGCGCCGCAGGTTCGCCACATGCGTCTACTACAGGAACGGCTGCAACATCGTGCTTGTCAGCCGTATGCTGGGGCACGCCAACATCGCCACCACCATGCGCTACATCGGCCTCGTGCAGGACGAAATGCGCAACGCCGTGGAATCCACCACCCGCACCGACATGAGACTGACCATGCCCATGAACCAGGTCGTCGGAACAGCCGGCAGCGTCGCCACCTATTCCCTTAGCACCGCGAGGATCGGATGAACAAACGGTATACGCCAACATGCTTCTTTGCGCATATTGGCGCATACCAACACCGCTCACCGAGTGTTCCCGAGACTGGAAAGCGGCAACGCGGCTATGTCTATCCCCAGCGCATCGGCTGCGGAGAACACCGCTTCAATCGGGCTTCGCCCCGCTGGAGCAGAGCATCGGCAAGCCGGGGACCGATACCGGCCTGGGAGGCAAGGTCGTCGGCGTTCCAGGAATGGTTCGCGGTCTCTTCACGGAAGGCGGCTGCGATATCCGATTCGGTGCGGGCGAAAAGAGTCCGGCGTTCACGCGGCGCTTGGAAACGACTAAGGTAACGCGCGTACTCCAATTGCGCCTTTGTCGGCTCAGGCAACTTATAGTCCAGATTCGACATCGCAGACCTCCTTAGCGTTCAGCGGGTTGGACTGGAGTCGTTCGACGCACCGAAAATAGGGAATCCGGGAACCGCATCGGCCGACGATGGAGTGCCTGGAGTGCCGTACAACGTCCCGATCTGTTCGATCGCCCATGCGCTCCAACGTGGGGATTCGACCGTGGATGTCATCAGGCCGGCGGGGAGGAACCGGCGCATCTCGTCGGCGAAGGCATCCGAGCCGATCACATCGGCGACCCCCGCCACGCGATCAGCACGGTCTGCCCAAAGTCCTTCTTCGCCGTAATCAGATGATTTCAATTCCGCAAGCTCCATCGCCCGTCGGGAATCGACGTCGCCTCTCGACGCCAACCAGCACATGTCCCACAGGTCGCGTCGCCGCAGGTGCGATGCGCAGGCATAGGAGAGCAGCTTGTCGGCAAGAATCTCGGTGGGGCTTTCCACATCGAGGATGATCTGACCCGACAAGGCCGGGAACATCGGATAGTTGACCAAGGCGGGACGATGCTGCGGCTCGTACGCGGGAATCGATGCCACCTCCAGCTTGATTGTCTGGCTCGGCAGATCCTTGCGCTGACCGGCCGTGCGAATCGCTATACGCCATCTGCGCGTCAGCCCATCGGCGTCGGGTCTCGGCTCCTTGACCCGGACCGTCACATCATCGCCCATCCCCGAGAGCGAATCGGAGATGCAGGAGCCAAGCCCTTTAAGGGTGTCCATGTCGAACGAGGTGCCGCCGGCAAAATCAAGGTCCTCGCTGTACCTCGGGGACCCGTGGCACAGGCGCAGACTCGTGCCGCCCTGGAACACCAGCGAGGAGAAGAAACCCTCGCGCATCATGGCGTCCAGGATTCGATAATGCAGAAGTTCCTTCTCGACCACGGGAAGCAGATTGCCCATGCCCTCGGCGGAAACGATCTGTGCTGCCATGGCTTTGTACTTGAACGGTTCGTCAGTTCCAGTCATCGTCGTCCTCCAATTCATCCATATCCACCAGATCGAGATTACGCCCGACGGCCTTCAGGTCACGATACGCCCACTGTTTCGACGCGAGCGGCGTCAGTCCGTCATCGCGGGCGATCAGGTTCGGCAGGATGCGGTCCCAGCTGAGCTTGCAGTGCGTGAACTCGATCACCCCATACGGGGTATGGAACTCGCCTTCGCGACCCGTGGTCATGAACGTGACCCTATCCACCGGAATCTGGCTGATCACGTTCCAGCGCGACAGAGCGCTTTCGAGGCTTTCCCACACCAGCTCGCCGGAACGCAACCGCTTTGCGACCTGATGAAGTGTCCCCTCGCCGAGATGGGAGGAATACGCGAACACGTAGACGCCACGGGCGGCACGGACCAACGCCTTCGCCGATACCAGGCTGGACAGGGTTCGGTTCAGTTTCTGCCCCTGCTCACCCAGCACGACGGCCAGTTCGTTCTTGCAATACACGTAGCACGAGTACTTGGCGTCCATCTCGCGCAGCTGGTCAATCGCCTCGCTCCTTTTCATGTTTGTGAGTATACACGAACATACGCAAAAACGCATATTCATGTACACCTATCACAATCCTGAAGCGTTCCAATCAGAGGGAACGCCCTCGTGCCGGACCGTCTTCGAGACCAATCCCGTCGATGGCGTTTTCCGAGAAAGGGTTCTCTCTTAATCTGCCGACGATTTCCGCTACGGCGCGCTCTTCCTGATCAACGCATTGGACAAGCTGGGAAATGAACGGCTTGGGATCGCCGTCAACCTGCCATGCTTCCAGACTTTTCCCATAGCTGCGGCCGGCATCATGTTTGATTGCTACGGGCCGGTAGCCGGCAGCCATGAGCATGAGATTCAGAATCTGTCGCCCGGTTCGCCCGTTGCCGTCCGTGAATGGATGGATGTTCTCGAACATCGCGTGGAATCCGGCAGCCTTGAGGATCGGGTGGTCTTTGGAACCGTTCACCGCGTCCACGAGCGCTTCCATGTCCTCGTAGATTTCAAGTGGGTCGGCGGTCTTCACTCGGGTGGCGGTGATCCTTGCCTGGTAGCCGTAGGGGCGGAACCGACCCCTGAGCGCGGGCTGCATGTCCAATGCGGTGACTTCATGCAGCTTTTGGATCATCTCGACACTCAGCGTCCGCTCCTCTTCAGCGAATCGTTCCGCATAGGCCATGCCATCCGCAACGCCACGGGCGGCGAAGATGTATCTTGCCGGCGAGTCGGTCGGCACGAACTCGCCCTCCAACACCAGTTCGGTGTCCTCAAGCGTCAGCGTGGATCCCTCGATCGCGTTGGAGTTGTAGACATAGCGGGCCATCCATTCCTTACGGTAATCCTCAAGCGCTGACTGCTCCACCCCATCCAAAGGAAACATCTGCCTGAACCGTTCTCGGGCAGCATCGGAACGACGAAGCAAGTCGGACACCTCCGCGTCCCGCTCCAGAGAGTCCAAGAGAGGAGGAAGGTTTCGGATTTTCTCAGTCAGCGCTGGATTCGGCATATCGGCTCCTTAATCGATGCTTCCATAAGTCTACAAGCGCAGGCGCGTCACATGGACAGTCCGACGATTTTCTTGCCTTCGAGAAAGTCCTGGAAAAAGGCCGTGGAATCATCGTTGCCGTCCGATGATTCCACGGATGGCTCCTGGAGACGCATTTCCTCGACTTCTGCGGCGGTCTGCTTCGTCGCCTGTTCGAGCTGGTCGCACAGACTGACGGTCTTGCCCGTGAAAGCGGCCGCGAGGTAATGCGGGTCAATGTCCAAGGCGATGGCATCGGCGCTTCGCAGACATTCCCCGGCCTGCTCGATCAATCTCATGGCCTGTTCCACACGCGCCCTGGCACCATCGAGACCGGATGCTTCAAGCCCCTGTTCCATGGGTTCGTCCGACCAGGAGCGGATATCGAGCCGGGTATCAAGCGTGAAATCCACCCCCGCGTCACGCAACGCAAGCACGGCGCTGCGGTAATGCCCGCTCTGCCAGTCCGCTATGAACCGGTCCGCGAGCCCCTTGTCCTGAGTCCCGCATTCCTCGGCGAGGAATCCGCGCAGCGCCTCCTCGTCATCCTCCTCCATGAGCGCGGCGCTGACGGCCACATGGTTCCGGCCGTCATGCGACTCGAAATACAGCATCGTGTCGGGCAAACGATCACGGTCCGCGTGCTCCAGCAATTCGCCTATCGACCGGTCCATTCCCGCCGTGACCTCATGTTCATCACTCATATTCGTTTCTCCTTATTCCATATCGTTTTCCGGGTTAAGGGTCAAAATGTGTGTCTGGCTCGGCGTGTCGCGGGGGTTAGATTTGGCCTTTTTGAATGCCGATTGAGTGGGTGTAGTCGGTGTCGATAGCGTTGTCGTAGAGGGCTGGGCGTCCTGTTTCGTGGTCGGCTTGGTTCTCGGTTTGGGTCAGGGTGGATACTTTGGCGAGTTGGCCCTGGCCCCAGTCGGACTGCCTGGCGATTCGTACTGGATCGTCAGGCAGTTCCGTTTTTAAGTAGAGCCACCAATCCAGCATGCGGCGTTGTCGTTCGCCTGATCTGCCGCGGTGGGTTCTGGCGAGCAGTTTGAGCTGGGCGTTGATGCCGCCTTCTAAGCTGTTGGTGGTGGATTTGATCCGCTCGGGCGCAAGGACTCCTGCTGGCGGGTTGAGGTAGACAAACAGCATCTCGGACCGCCAAAGATGGTTGAGGCTGTTGTAGGCCTTGCGCACGTTGTGGTGGGTCCACACGCGGGTCCATGCACCTGTTTTGGGGTCTTTGATCATGGTTTTCTCGTTCATCCATTCCCGGTAGATCGTTGAAAACTCGTGCAGTTGCACACCCCACGCGGCGGCTTCATCCAGTGTGGTGATCCGGGTCAGTTTCAGCGCAAGTCGGTAGATGGTGCGCCCGGCATCGGTGCGTGGGTTGGTGGTGGTGTAGCGGCGGACACGCGTTGGGCGTGGACGAGGCAGCGTTGAATTTTCGTAGTCGGCCAGCACTTTTTGATTGCGCTGTATGCGCCTTGGCCGCCGTCGATGACGGCGATGAGTGGGGCTTCGATGCGTTCAAGCAGCAGTTGGTAGTCGCGGGTGGTTTCGTGTTTGCACCAGTGCCAGGCGATCACGTGGTCGATGGTCGCCGCGACGATCAGGCAGCCACCGGCGGTGTAGGTGCCATCGAGAAATACCTGGTCGTAGATCCGCTTGTGGTGGCCGGCGGTGGGGTCAGGCACATCAACGAGCCAGCACCACTTGAAGCGCCGCTTCATGGTGGCGCGGCTAACACCGTTTCGTTTGGCTAGGTCGTCGAGTGATATTGCGGTGGTGCAATGCTCGATGAACTGGGTGAACACTGCCGCGTTGGTGATGTCGTTTCGACGTTTGACGCTGGAGGCGCCGCATTGTTTGCAGCGCCATCTGGTGGTGCCTTTGCTGGTGGTGCCGTTGCGTTTCATTTCACCGCCGCAGTGGCAGCGTGGTTGGTTCTTCGACATTGCGACACCACACCACGCCGCGCATAGCACATCACGGCTGCCACACCGAGGATTTCCCGTCGGGGGCTAGATATATGCTTCCGGAGCATATACTTTCCGGAAACCTACAGGTCAATCCGTGAAAATCCGCGATTCCGGACACACTTTTTGACCCTTAACCCCGTTTTCCTATTCACCGGGTCATGCCGTACGGCGATGCCTGGTCAAGGTTCAACGTGCCGGCCGGATCGCATACGCCGGCAGAATCGCTTTATCGTCCGTGTGCCGTTTCCATGCCGTCATCCAACGCGAGGTCGAGCCCTGCGGTCTCAGGAGACGTTTCCTGTGGGTCGGCCCAGCCGACGGCGAGGTCCAGCGCGCCGCGCAACGCCTGGCCGGAAAGCCGGTACGTCCAGAAATCGTTTGCCTCGTAAGGGAAGGATTCGCCGGACACGATGCCGCGCTCGTCATGCAGGCTCACGTCGAACGCTTCGGGTTTGGCCGTGATCAGCGCATGACGGGCGGAACCGGGAACCGAGACTTCCAGCGCCTTTCTGCCGTCGGGAGACCCGGTGGCGGTGAATTTGATATCGGGGTGGTGCGCGAGGCTGTAGGAGCGTTGGACTCACACGCCAGCGGGACCGTATCTCCCAGCCCGCTGTCTGCGGCCAGCTGCTGTGGGCTGTAATCCATGCCCTGCGTGTAGTCGATGGGCTGCGCGTCGGTGTAGAAGCATCCGCCGCCATCGTCCGCGTCGATCGCGTCTCCCACGAGCCGGTCCAGGCGCGCGGGGTCGTCCCATGCGCTCACGAGTCTGGCGGGTTCGGCCTGGTTCTTCCATGCCATGTAGCGGTCGCGTTGGTCGCCGCAGATGCCGTCGAATGATTCCTGGGAGATGAACGTGCCGCCGTCCAATTGGTAGCATTCCCCGTCCGGGTCCAACGAGCGCTCCTTGAACTCCTTTTCGGCGGCGGCGTACAGGCGCTTGTCGATCTGCCCCATGGCCGCGTCGATGCCCGACATCATCTCGTCCACGTGTTGCCGCATGTCGGGCTGGCTCGTTTTCCACCATGCCTGCAAGTCGGCGAGCACGTCGGCGGCGTTCTCCCGTTCGCACACGTCGAGCAGGTCATCGTCGTAATTTTCCACCGTCCAGGAGTAGAAATCCCAGTCACTCGAACCGGTCAGGCGTTCGATGCCCTTCATGCGGTGGAAGTCCATCAACCCGCCGCCGTGCTCGCGCACGATGCCCGCCAACGGCAGATCGGCCTCGTCCATCAGGCCTTTCCAGTATTCGGGGACATTCCCGTTCTCCATGTCGTTCTCCTTTCCGAACGCCTTTTCGATCACGAGCGGGTCTCGTGGGTCAACAGTGCGGTCGATCCGCAGTATCTCGGGCATGACCGCCTCGCTTTCACGGCCGATGACGAACGTGCCGATGCCGGCCTTGACGCGATGCTCGGGAAGCCTTCCCGAACCGTCGCACATCACCGCCGGCCGGAACAGCGAATCCCCGTAGGCGAGCGTCACCGTGTCGCCCGGCCTGGCGAGAACCCGTTCGACGGCCATGCGTGAGAGGCCATGCGCGTCGAGACGGCCGGAACGCCAATCGTTGGCCTCGGCTGCTGTCAGGGTGAAGGAAACGGAACGCCCTCCCTGGGCCGAGGTCACGTCGAGCCTGACCGGCTGCATGGCCTCGAAACCGATCCAGATGCCTTCCGGCGTCCTGTCCGGGGCTTTCACGTCAATGTCCGTGAACCCGTATTCGGTCAGCACGTCCGTGACCCTGATCCTGAGCGCGTTGTCGGGAGGCAGATCAGGGCGTTCATTGGGAATCGGGAGCGAGGACGCCTCGAACCACACGTCCTCGCTCGGATCGGTGTCGAAGCCGCCGTCCGCGTCGGAATACGCCATGTGGACGCCGAACTCCAATTCCTTGGCATCGACGGAAGAGACCAGAATCGCGTTCCCCAGCACGAGATCGCGCGCGTTCTGCGCAGGATGGATTGCATGTCGGGCTTGGCGGGATTCCCGGCCGCGAGCAGGTCGCGGTTCACACCCTCCATGTCAAAAGGCGTCAAGGCCATCTCGCTCGCCCTTTCTCACTTGGAAAGGCCGGAACCGGCCGTATCGGTCATATTCAGCGGGTCCGAGGGGTCGCACGCCTGCGCGCGTTCCGCGAACGAGGTGACGGCACCGGGCAGCACATATCCCAGATCAAGGTCGATCGGGCTCACGCCGTCGTCTTCGCCGACGGACGCTGCGGGCATTGCGCCCATGGTCTCGCGCAGCACGTCCACGGCGTCGCCAGTAGCGGCGCGCGCGTCGATGATCCGGTGCATCGTGTCCTCAAGCGCGGCATGGATATCGGTGGAACCCTCCTCCACGATGCACTGGTATGAGGGGGCTCCCCAGTTCGTGCCGGTGCCGGAAATCGTGTAGTCCGCGATGCGTTCGCCCGGCTGGACGAGCGAGGCGAGGTCGAACGCGGCCGGCGAACCGGTCTTCGCGTCGAAATCATCCAGCCATTCGACCTCCTCGGCGATCTCCTCGCGCGAGTACCGGCCGTCGATATCGCTCGGCCAGTCCGCGTCCTCCAGATAGCCGTTGTCGCCAAGCGACACATCGCCGTCGAGCTTGAGGTCCCGGCCGTACATCTCCATATCGATCAGATAGCCGAGCCCCGTATCGAACATGGACCACACGGCATCCGATGCCCACCCATGGTTCACGGCGGTCCAGGCATACTTCGCCTCCTTCGATTCGGCCGAGGACGGCGCATCATAAGAGTGATAGGGGATCTCGTCCGAGTTCAGCGCGAGGTTCGCGTACTGCAACGGGGTGCGCGGGGCCGCGTCAAGATCGTCGCGGACCGTCTGCACCTTCTCGTACACGTCCGGGTCGTCGTCCTCGCGCGCCTCGAACGCGCGGCACATGAGGTTCAGGTCCGTCAGCGACTCGTATTCGCCGGGATTCGCCACGGTGGCGAGCAGTCCTTCCCCGCCCTCGTAGTCGTGGATCGCGTACTCCTCGTACCGGCCGCCCAATCCCACCTCGGTCTTCAGGGTGTCCTGCAAGCGTTCGGCGGGCATGGGCAGCGTGATCCACGCGCCCTGCAACACGCCCTCCACGTATTTGCCCAGGTTGGCGACGTACACGCTGATCTGGTAGTCCTTCAATCCGGCCATGATGATGCTCCTTCGCTCGGGTCTTTTATCGTGTGGCTGCGGCCGAGGCAGACGTATCGGCAATGCTCAACGGGTCGGCCGGGTTCGCGGGATCGTAGGTTTCGGACGTTTCGGCCTTCTCGCCTTCGTCTTTGCGGGCGAGCCGGCCGTCGTCCACCATCGCGTCATGATCTCCCATCCCTCCTCGATGCTGCGGTCCCGCAATTCCCTGGCCGAGATCATGTCGCGCATCGCGTCCATGTTCTCGTTGTTGTCGGGCCAGTCATGGTCTTTCAGCCAGTGCCGAAGGTCCTCCTCCGTCCAGCGGATCTCCGCAATCGTTTCGTTGCCTTGCCCCGGCGTTGCTTTGACCGGGATGAAGCAACGCCTCAGATCGGAGACCGAAATACGCTTTGTCTTCCTGGAGGCCGGACAGGAAGCCGGAGGGCGTGAACCCGTTGCGGTGCCGCGAACTCGCGGGACCAGCATCGTCGAACTCCTCGTCGGGGTCGAAGTCGAAGGAGCCCGTCCGCCATGG
>ENA-OQCO01000028-OQCO01000028.1-human-gut-metagenome-genome-assembly--contig:-NODE-28-length-69631-cov-5.615260_pt1 | contig 69631 bp, 67 predicted proteins | sample MGYA00242500_ERZ504582 | MGnify/ENA primary metagenome ERZ504582 (study PRJEB26092, sample SAMD00036346) | human gut metagenome | host: Homo sapiens | study: EMG produced TPA metagenomics assembly of... | reverse complement strand
AAAATCTGCCTGCTTTCAGATAGATACCCTTTTTCTTTTTACCGGTCCATTCATATGTCTCATAGATCATTGGAATCTCATGATAATATGCCTCTGTCTTTTTATATAAATATCTGCATCTGCATGAACCGCTTCATACTTTACAACCTCCTGACTGTCATCCTTTAATTCCAGTATTCCCGATACCAGGATCTCACCTTTTTTACATAAATCCCCAACCTTTTTCCGGGGCAGTCCACTTCTGGTTATCATTTTTATGATCTCACCATCGCGTTCTGCCATAATATCACAGGCAGATTTGTCCTTTTCTTCTGTAGTCTGTATAAATATCCCTTCTCTGACTGTAAGGAGCAGTCTGGTTCCCTCCAGTTTTGCTGATACCCACGTAATATCCGGATATTTTTTACGGATCTCAGCTGCAATCTCACTGCAGCTGAGCCTTTCTTTTGCCATTCCATGCCTGATTCCTTTTTGTTCCAGAAAATCCAGTATCTCAGGTGTGCTGTTTCTGACATTTCCCTCTACATCAATTTCCCACAACCGTCCGGACAGGAACAAAAGCAATCCTGCACATAAAAGTAATCCAAGAAAAAAAGCCTTTCTCTTTTTACTTCGGTAAAAAAAGAAAGGAAGTCCATGCTTTTCCAGAATATGAATTTTTACTTTTGTTTTTCTATGTATTGGAGCGAGTCTGAAAAAATCTCTGATCTGCAGACATCCTGTCAGACTCAGTTCTGATTCTCTTCTGAGATCACTGATTCGAATTTCACGAGCTCTGCACAGATTCAGAAAACGTTCTGTCTGTTCCCCATATATCCTCACACGAACGTATCCATTTCGAAACCCGGCATACTTTTTCATAATCTCCTCCTAACCTTCCAGGATAATCTCCGTGATCACACCTTCAATATACATTTCTTCAGGTGTATACATCGGAATCTTCAGTCTTTTTCCCTGTATTCGAAGTTTCCCCTGAAAAGTCAGTAATATTATTTCTTCTTTCTCATACCGCAAAACACTTCGATAGTTGCAGACTACTGCCTGATGTTTTCCTGTAACAGTAAACACCGTTTCTTTCATTGCCAGATCTCTCGGTATTTCCAGCGAGGTAACAAGATTTTCTTTCCATTGTCCCATCTTTTTCATAACAAAAACCTCCCTGGCGCTCATTATAAATGTACGCCGGAGAGGTCTTGTTTATTCTCTGATATTTTATTTAAAAAGCACCATGGAAAACCAGAGTATCGTATTTCCGCCCAGATTATACTCCATCTGCTGTTTCTCTACGATCTCACTTACTACCACGCCATGGCTTTCCAGGCAGGGATGCATTCGGTCCGGATGTCTGCACGGTTTGCCATGTGGATATGCACAGTCCTCACAGATATCACAGGATTCCGTTGAAAGTGTAAACGTCTCAAATCCCTGTTCTTTCAAAAAACGGGCAACTTCCGTTGTCAGTTCTTCGTGTGCAGCTCTTGTTTGCAGCATTTCCTGCATATTCATAAGATCAGAAACTTCTGCCACACTGGAAAAGAAAACAGCCTGTCCAAACTTGCGGATTCTTTCCTCGCATTCTTTCAGAGTACCCACAGCCGGCGGACATGCCCAGGTCGATCCATACCGTTCACATTCCTGCTGACAGACGATCCTTACTCTCTCCTCGACAGACAGATCTTCGGTATTCAGGATACGATATTCAAAGATCGGATACTGCGCAATAAAATCTTCAAATTTGTCAATATTCAGTTCTGCCGTCATCAGGGTTCCTCCATTTTAATTAATCCAGAATAATCAGCGCCATGAATACAAGGTCTTCATCGCCGCTGTTTGTAAGTCCATGTCCTTTGCCGTCCGGAGTAAATGTCACATCACCGGCCTGCACCATACGGAGTGTTCCATTATCGCTGTAAATACCTTTTCCTGAAAGAATATAATACGTTTCACTCTCATTATGATGTTCATGATATCCCAGAGAACATCCCGGTTCCAGAGTTACCTGCGCATATAATTTGCATTTTCCGTTTAACTGCTTCTCATCAAGGAGACGTTTCACCAATGTATGTCCCTGTCCACCTGCCATATGTTCTACTCGTTCTGTTGTCATATCACTATATCCTCCTTTTTTGGAAATCATTTATTGCAAGCCGGAGTTATTTCCGGTTTGTGTCTTTTTATTTATGATAAGGTTCATGGTTCAGGATCCTGTAGCCACGATAGATCTGCTCCAGAAGAATCATCTGCATCAGCTGATGAGGAAATGTCATTCTGGAAAAGCTCAGTTTATAATCTGCTCTTTTCAGAACTTCATTGCCAAGACCTAACGAGCCTCCGATCACAAATGCGACAGAACTTTTGCCTTCTACACCCAGACGTCCGATTTTTTCGGATAACTCGACGGAATCCAGCATTTTACCATCAATCGCAAGTGCAATTACATAATCCTGTTCCCGGATATGCTTCATCAGACGTTCCGCTTCTGTATTCTTAATCTGCTCGTTCAGTGCATCAGATGCTTTATCCGGTGTCTTTTCATCCGGAACCTGGCAAAATGTCAGTTTGCAGTAACGGCTCAGACGCTTCGCATACTCGGCAATTCCATCATTCAGATATTTTTCTTTGATTTTCCCTACAGTTATGATCTTAATTTCCATTTACAGGTATTCCTCTATATAATTTTCAAATTCTTCTGCAGACATCAGTACCTTACGAGGTTTCGTTCCTTCCTCCGGTCCGACAACCCCTGCATCACATAACTGATCCATGATTCTTGCAGCTCTGTTGAAACCGATTTTGAACATTCTCTGGAGCATACCGATCGATGCCTTTTCTTTTTCAATAATGAATTTACCGGCCTCCACAAAATAAGCATCCCTGTCGTCAGCCGAAGAACCACCGGTGCCACCGGACATGCCTGCCGTATTTACCTGCTGTTCAATCTGGGAATTGTACTGCATTCCCGGATTCTTTTCTGCCAGGAAGTCAACAATACTGCTGACTTCTTCATCGGATACAAAAGCCCCCTGCAGTCTGGCCGGTTTCTGATATCCTTGCGGATAAAACAGCATATCGCCCTTTCCAAGAAGCTTCTCTGCTCCATTCATGTCAAGGATCGTCCTTGAATCAACACCAGAAGATACAGAGAATGCAATTCGTGACGGCATATTTGCTTGATCAGACCGGTGATAACATTTACAGACGGTCGCTGTGTTGCAATGATCAGATGAATACCTGCAGCACGTGCAAGCTGTGCCAGACGACAGATTGCATCTTCCACTTCTCCAGGAGCAACCATCATAAGGTCTGCAAGCTCATCTACAATAATTACGATCTGTGGCATCTTCTCAGGGCGCTCTTCTCCTTCCGGAATACGCATTCCTTCAACTTTGCGGTTATATTCCTGAAGATTTCGAACACTGTATTCTGCAAACGTATTGTAACGGTTCATCATCTCTGTTACTGCCCAGTTCAATGCACCGGCAGCTTTTTTCGGATCCGTGACAACCGGAATGAACAGATGTGGAATACCGTTATAAACACTGAGTTCCACTACCTTCGGGTCAATCATGATCAATTTGACATCTTCCGGAGATGCTTTGTACAGGATGCTTACGATCAGGGTATTGATACAGACAGATTTACCGGAACCTGTAGCACCCGCGATCAGAAGATGTGGCATCTTGGCAATATCCGTAACAACCGGTTTTCCTGCAATATCTTTACCAACTGCAAAAGACAGCCTGGACTTTGCACTCTGAAATTCCTGTGACTGAAGGATCTCTCTCAGCATAACAGCATGATTTTCTTTGTTCGGTACTTCAATACCAACAGCCGCTTTGCCCGGAATCGGTGCCTCAATACGAATGTCCGGCGTTGCAAGGTTTAATTTGATATCATCTGCCAGATTGACGATCTTACTTACTTTAACGCCCATTTCCGGCTGCAATTCATATCTGGTGACAGTTGGTCCGCAGCTTACATTCGTCACAGTTACATTCACACCAAAATTATGCAATGTATCCTGCAGCTTCTTCGCAGTCTTGCGAAGATGTTCATCGGAGTCTCCCTGTGATTTGCCATCTCCACGCTTCAGAAGTTTCAGCGGCGGATAATGATACTCACGCTTAACCACTTCATTCTGCTGTGTAATCTCTTTCTGGATATTTTGAATTCCACTTTCAATCTCCTGTTTGGAAGACTTCGGATTTTTGACTGACTGTGAAGCAGGTCTTGTCTCCGGCTGCGGCACAGATTCCGGAACATTCTCAGACACCGGCTCCTGCACCTGCTGTACTTCCGCATATGTTTCTACCGGCTCCGGTTCAGAATAGCATTCCGATAATTCCGATACATCCTGCTCTGCCGTTGGCTGCACATAGCTATCTGACGGTTCCTGATAAAATTCTTCCGGCTCTGCACGGTGAATCTCAAACATCGGAGTCTGTGGTGAAGCCATCGCCATCGTGTTCTCCACAGGCATATTCTCAGGCATCTCATCCTTCTGGTCCTGCCTCACAGTTTCCCCGTGTTCTGCATTTCCTGCAAAATCTGAAGTCATATCTGAAACTACAGCTACGGAATCTGTATCTGTGGCAGTATCATTTTTTATGCCTTCTGCGGTCTTCTTATGATCTCTGAGCACTGTCTTACGATTCTTTTTCTTCTTTGCTTCCGGTGGAACAAGCAGCGTCCCTTCAAGAAATCCTGTAGATTTCTTCTCTTTAGCCGCAGCCTCTTCTCCATCATTGTTTTCCTGTGCCAGAGCCTCTTCCAGTTCGCGCACACGCTGCGCCTGCCGTTCTTCTCTCCTCTGTCTGCGTTCCTGCACACGAAGCTCTTTGCGAAGATCCCGCTCCGGCTGACCCTCCATATACATGTCATGTCCATCTCTGGCAAGTGCACAGACTGCATCCCAGATACGGAATACAAAACCAAAAAATGATTTCTGCGTGATCAATATCAGAGAAATCAGAAGTACAAGAATAATAATCACATATCCCCCCGCAACACCAAATGCGGAAGTCGTAGAAATGCAGATAGCTCCACCAAGCACACCACCACCCGTTCTATATGTAGAACAGGTCGAATAATATTCCGACATTGTAGTACTGGACATATATCCCTCTGTCAACAGCTGAACCAGGCCGCACAGAAAAACAAAAAACACAAGCGCAGCAAGTGCTTTTTTGTATGCAAGAGGATTCTTACTGTTCGATACAAGAAATGCAGCACCAACAAAGATCAATACCGGAAAAACATACGCAAGCAATCCCATAATCCCGAAAGATGCCTTACTGATCGCAGCACCGACCACTCCACCCATGCCAAGATTACTGATGATCAATATGATCGAAGCCGCCAGAATTGTCAGCAAAATGATCTCTGTCTGGAATCCGCTGGTAACTCCCTGCTTTTTCACCTGTTTTCTGGTCTGTTTTTTTCTCGTATTTTTACGTCCGGAAGCGGTTTTTGCGGTTCCTCTTCGGTTACTCTGTTTCTTTGCTGCTGCCATTCAGGCACCCCTCCTAATGATTCTTCATAAAAATCCGCCGGAAAATCAGAAAATCCTCCGGCAGAAAAAATATTCCCAACTATGCAAAATTTGCTACAAGCGCAATAATTCCCACAATAAAACAATAGTATGCAAAAAAGCGGAATTTTCCGTTGTGTACAAGTCTCAGGCATGTCCGGATTGCCAGACTTCCAACAACTGCTGCAATGATCATTCCAAATACATAAGAAAAGCCAAGCCCTACTGTCATATCTGCAGAGCCAAACTGCCCAAGTTCCATGATCAGTGCACCGATAATTGCCGGAATCGACAAAATATAAGAATACTTCACTGCAAATGTACGGCTGAATCCGCTCATCAACCCGGCACTGATCGTCATTCCACTTCTGGAAAATCCCGGAAATACCGAAAGGCCCTGACAGATTCCGATCCACATGGCATTGGAAAAGCTTGCATCCTTAGCTGCTTTTGTACCGCCTACCTGACTCAGATCAATTACCAGAAGAATAATCCCCGTGATCAGAATCCCAACACCCGGAAGAAGTTTTGAAGCTGCAGACATTGCAACAAGTCTGCGTGCTGTATATCCCAGAAACATCGTCGGAATCATGGAAACCATCAGTAGAACTGCAAATTTACGGTAAATATTGCTTATAATCTTTGCATAATGAAGCTCATCCCCGGTACGTCTGTTATGTATATAGAGATTTGCATTTCCGATCACATCCATAAACATTTCAATGGATTCCACTGCCAGTCTGCGAATATCCTTCTGAAAAGTCATAAAGATCGCAGCCAGTGTTCCGACATGAAGCATAACCTCCATGAGTACTCCGGGTCCATGTTCCATACCAAGTATATTCTGAACAAAACAAAGATGTCCAAAACTGCTGACCGGAAGAAATTCTGTAATTCCCTGCACTATAGCCAGTAAAATAATATAAAGAACTATCATATTTTTATCCTTTTCTTTCAACTAATCTGTACCATATTATCCGGTAAATTTCTCATAACCGCCTATAAAGGCATATTAACAGTGGATAGTATAACATATTCCCGAAAAACTTACAAGACAGCAAAAAAGAACTTGTGTTCTTATTCCATTCAAAAAAGACCTTCCGACACATTTCTGTACCGGAAGGCCCCTGATTCATTTTATTTATTTTTCAGATATTCATCGATACCTTTGGCTCCGGCTTTACCAGCTCCCATAGCAAGGATAACGGTAGCCGCACCTGTAACAGCATCTCCACCGGCGTAAACGCCATCTTTGGAAGTCTTACCTGTTTCTTCTTCAGCAACGATACATCTTCTCTTGTTGATCTCAAGTCCTTTAGTAGTGGAAGAAATCAGCGGGTTCGGAGAAGTACCAAGTGACATGATAACGGTATCAACATCCATATCATATTCAGAACCTGGAATCTCAACAGGACGTCTTCTTCCGGATGCATCCGGCTCGCCCAGTTCCATCTTAACAACCTTCATACCGCTTACATGTCCGTTCTCGTCAACAAGGATTTCCTTCGGATTTGTAAGAAGATCAAAGATGATTCCTTCTTCTTTAGCATGATGAACTTCTTCTGCTCGTGCAGGAAGCTCTGCTTCACTTCTTCTGTATACGATATGTACTTCAGCACCAAGTCTGAGAGCAGTTCTTGCAGCATCCATAGCTACGTTACCACCGCCGACAACAGCAACTTTCTTACCTGCTGCGATCGGTGTATCATAAGAGTCATCGAATGCTTTCATCAGGTTGCTTCTTGTCAGGTACTCGTTTGCAGAGAATACACCGCTTGCGTTTTCACCCGGGATTCCCATAAACATCGGAAGACCTGCACCGGAACCGATAAATACAGCTTCAAATCCTTCATCTTCGATCAGCTGATCGATTGTTGTGGATTTACCGATAACAACGTTTGTTTCAAATTTAACACCGAGTTCTTTAACTTTCTCGATCTCTTTCTTAACAACTTTCTGTTTTGGAAGACGGAATTCCGGAATACCATAAACAAGAACTCCACCAAGTTCATGAAGAGCTTCAAATACGGTTACATCATATCCGGCCTTTGCAAGATCACCTGCGCAGGTAAGTCCGGACGGACCAGAACCGATAACAGCAACTTTATGTCCGTTCTTAACTTCTGCTCCGACTGGTTTAATATCATGTTCCAGAGCATAGTCAGCAACGAATCTTTCCAGTTTACCGATAGAAACAGCTTCACCCTTCTTACCACGGATACACTGTCCTTCACACTGAGATTCCTGAGGACATACACGTCCACAGATAGCCGGAAGTGCGGAAGATAATCCGATCACTTTATATGCTTCTTCAATGTTTCCTTCTTTGATCTGCTCGATAAATCCAGGAATATTGATGGACACCGGACATCCTTCTACGCATTTCGGTTTTTTACAGCCCAGACATCTCTGTGCCTCTTCCATTGCTTCTTCCTGATTATATCCAAGACAAACTTCTTCAAAGTTTGTAGCACGTACCTTCGGATCCTGTTCTCTTACCGGTACTTTATTTAACATTTTTGCATCTGCCATTACTTGTCACCTCCGCACTGTCCGCATCCACCGTGGTGGGTATCGCCTTCCTGAAGCTTCAGTAATGCACGTCCTTCTTCAGTCTTGTACATCTGGCTTCTCTTCATAGCCTGATCAAAATCAACGAGATGTCCGTCGAATTCCGGTCCGTCTACGCAGGCAAATTTAATTTCATCGCCAACCTGGAGACGACATGCTCCACACATACCAGTTCCGTCAACCATGATCGGGTTCATGCTGACGATTGTGTGGATACCAAGCTTCTTAGTAAGAAGACAGACAAATTTCATCATGATCATCGGTCCGATTGCAACACAGACATCATAGCTCTTTCCTTCGTTAGTAACGAGATCTTCCAGAGTCTTTGTTACCATACCGGAACGTCCATAAGATCCGTCATCTGTTGTAACATAAAGGTTGGAAACAGCTGCAAGTTCTTTTTCAAGAATAACCATATCCTTTGTTTTGGAACCAAGGATTACGTCTGCAGTAATACCATGCTCGTGAAGCCATTTTACCTGCGGATAAACAGGTGCTGTACCAACACCTCCGGCTACGAATACCATTTTCTTTTTCTTAAGTTCTTCGATGTCTTCATGAACAAATTCAGAAGGACATCCCAGAGGTCCTACGAAATCACGGAAAGAATCTCCAGCCTTTAATTCGGACATCTTAATTGTAGATGCTCCAACTTCCTGGAACACGATTGTAATAGTTCCTTCTTTGCGGTCATAGTCGCAAATTGTAAGCGGGATTCTCTCGCCCTTTTCATCCATTTTTACGATGATAAATTGTCCTGGCTGACAGTGGCTTGCAACACGCGGTGCATGTACAACCATAAGATGGATCTTAGCTGCCAGTGTCTCAGCTTTTAAAATCTTATACATTGTTTCCCTCCTAGCATATTTTCACTCAATCCTCTAATAATAATACGCTAAAATCTGCTATATGACAAGGAAAACATTTATAAAGATGCATAAAAATGTCTTTTTTTTCACAATTTTTTATATTTTATTATTTTTCGCGTCAATCATCTCATGCAGTTTTGCAAGTGCCTCACGGATTCCTCCAATCTCATCAATCAGCCCTTCTTTTACTGCCTCCTCACCTTCCAGAAGCGTTCCGACATCTTTGACCAGCTGACTGGTATCCAGCATCAGTTCTTCCAGTCGTTCCTGCGAAGCTCTGGAATGTGCCGCAATAAAGCCTGTGATACGGTCCTGGATCTTTTCCATATTCCGATAGGTCTGGGCCACTCCGATAAACATTCCGCTGGAACGCACCGGATGGATTACCATCGTTGCACTTGGAACCGCAAAAGAATAATCTGCCGACACTGCCATCGGTACTCCGATCGAATGCCCGCCACCAAGTACCAACGATACCGTCGGAATACTTAAAGATGCGATCATCTCTGCAATGGCAAGTCCTGCCTCCACATCACCGCCAACCGTATTCAAAAGAATCAGAAGTCCTTCCACGTTTTCATCGTCTTCGATCATTGCAAGTTTTGGCAGAACATGTTCATATTTTGTTGTTTTACTCTGCGACGGTGCAGCATCATGGCCTCTACTTCACCAATGATCGTCAGAAGTTCGATCCGGTGTCTCTTCACATTCTGGTCAAGTGTCAACTCACCCATTTCCCTGATCTGCTCATTTTCTTTTTCTTCTTTATCCAAAGCCTGCTGTTTACTGTTTTCAATCTCTTTTTCAGACATAAAAATACCTCCATGAAATTTGAAAGTTCATGAAGGTATTTTTTGTCAGATCTTTAATTGTTATACATCAGATCATATATTTGAAAATCATTCGTTCCAGTTTGTCCAAACATCTGTAACATCATCATCCTCATCGAGAAGATCCAGTGTTCTCTGCAGGTTCTTGACATCCTTTTCATCTGTCAAATCCACATATGTCTGCGGAACCATAGCAACCTGAGCTTCTACCATCGGGATACCAGCTTTTTCCAGAGCCTCACGCACGGCACTGAAATCATCCGGAGCTGTCAGGATCTCAAAGCTGTCTTCTTCTTCGTTGAAATCCTCTGCGCCTGCATCAAGTGCTGTCATCATAAGCTCGTCTGCATCCATCTCACCACATTCGTCTTCCAGTTCTTCTTTATCAATGATGATCTGACCTTTCTGATCAAACATAAAGGATACACATCCCTGAGTTCCGATGCTTCCATAACCTTTTGTAAATGCATTTCTTACATTACTTGCTGTACGGTTTTTGTTGTCAGTCAGAGTCTCAACGATGATTGCAACACCATTCGGACCATATCCTTCATATGTAGCACGTTCATAACTGTCAGCAGAATCTGCACCGGCTGCTTTTTTGATACCACGTTCAATTGTATCATTCGGCATGTTGTTTGCTTTTGCTTTTGCGATAACGTCACGAAGTTTGCTGTTGTTGTTCGGGTCCGCACCGCCGGCTTTGACTGCCATAACGATCTCACGGCCGATTACAGTAAATACTTTACCTTTTTTTGCGTCATTTTTTTCCTTTTTGTGCTTTATGTTTGCGAATTTTGAATGTCCTGACATTTTTCACTCTCTCCTTTTGTTTCTTTGTCATTTATTTTTTCGGCTCTTACTCTTCCGATGGTTCTGTTTCCAAGTGAAAGAATCTTAAATCTGTAGCCGTTTGCAACAATTTCTTTGTCCAGATCCTCCCTGGACGGAATATGTCCCAGAAGCTCTGTCAGATAACCGTTCAGCGTTTCCATTTCTACATCACCGAATTCAATATCCAGTTCCTGCTCCACATCATCCAGACTGGCAAGTCCATCAATAATGATACTGTTATCTACCTGTGTCCGAAATGTATCCCTGCTCTCATCGTATTCATCAAAAATATCCCCGACGATTTCCTCAATGAGGTCTTCCATCGTTACGATTCCTGCCGTCTGACCATACTCATCCACGACAACTGCCATATGTACCTGTCTGGCCTGCATGGTACGGAAAAGCTGTCCGATATGTCTGGTCTCAGGAACAAAAGTCGCTTTCCTGATAAGCCCCGGAAGCTCTTTCAGTGGTTTGAACTTCGCCCATGGATTCTGTGTAAAGAATTTCAGTGCATCTTTGTAATGGATCAGTCCCCGGATATCATCCATATCTTCCCCGCAGACCGGATATCGGGAATTTTCCTCTTCCATCATATGATTCACAACATCCTTGAGCAGATCATCCATCGCAAAAGCAGCCACACTGCTTCTGTGAGTCATAACCACACCCACTTCTTTATCTTCAAAAGCAAAAATATTCTGGATCATCTCTGCTTCATCTTTCTGGAGGACACCTTTCTCATGTGCCTCATCCACCATAGAGATGATTTCTTTTTCCGTAACAGAATCTTCCTGTTCCCCTTTAAAGAAATGAAAAACTCCGGAAAAAAGGCCCTGGATCCAGTCTATAACCTTCGCCGGCCCCCTGCGGGGCAATCGACTGCCATCGTCCATTTTGTATCTATTCCTTCCGTAATTTGTTTAAAATCAGCACAATTACTGCTAAAATATAGCACTTTAGCTTCTGTTCGTCAAGGATAACAGCCTAAAAAGTAAGTTCAAGGCTGATTTCAAGGGCATGATTCACTCGATCCAGCATTGTCTGGTCAAGATGGCATACCTTATCCTTCAGCCTTTTTTTATCGATCGTACGCAGCTGTTCCAACAAGATCACCGAGTCCTTCTCAATTCCATAAGAAGAAGCATCGATCTCAATATGCGTCGGCAGCTTTGCCTTATTCATCTTAGAAGTAATCGCAGCACAGATGACCGTGGGACTGTGTCGGTTGCCCACATCATTCTGAATGATCAGAACCGGGCGGACACCACCCTGTTCACTCCCAACTACCGGCCTTAAATCTGCATAAAAAATATCCCCTCTTTTAATTACCACACAATCACACTCCGATTCTTTTTTCTCTGGAATTAGTATTTCCATTTTTCTTCTGTGTATACATGCGTGGTGCTGCAGTTTATTCGAAGAAGGTCAGATCTCCCCATTCTCTGCCGTCTTTTATATAGACTCTCGGGACACGTTTACTGATATCGCAGGCAAATTCATAAGAAAATCTGCCGGACATATCGCCGAAAGTCTCAATGCTGATAAATTCGTCTCCGTCCCTGCCGATCAATGTTACCTCATCTCCATGTTTCACATCCGGAATATGTGTAACATCCACCATGAACTGGTCCATACAGACTCTGCCAAGGATCGGTGCTTTCTGTCCATGTATCAGAACCCATCCTTTATTAGACAGAGTTCTCGGATACCCATCCGCATAGCCAACCGGAATCGTTGCAACACGAAGATCGTTTTCGGAAGCAAATGTTCCGCCATAACTGATCGCCGTTCCTGCCGGAAGATCCTTCACATAAGCCACATGACTCTTCAGCTCCATCGCCGGCTTCAGTTTCACAATGTCCCTCTCCACTTCATCGGACGGATAAATACCATAGATCGTAATTCCCGCACGGACCAGGTTCAGGTTTGCCTCTGGCATACGAATGATTCCCGCACTGTTCGAGCAATGCTTCAGCGGAATCTGTACTCCCGCCTTTTCCAGAAGGTCAGCAAACGTAAGATAACGTTTCAGCTGTTCTACTGCCGGAGCTTTATCCGTCTCATCTGCCCGCGCGAAGTGTGTAAACATACCTTCAATCTCAACATTTGGAAGTGCGGCGATCTTTTTGATCTCCTCAACGCTTTCCGGCTTATCTGCAAATCCAATACGGCTCATTCCGGTATCCAGTGCAATGTGGATATGCACCTGTCTGCCCTGGCGGACTGCCTCATCAGAAAGGATTTTTGCCACATCATACTCACAGACCGTCAGGCGCACATCTTTTCTGATCAGTTCCTGGAAATACTCTTCAAAAACAAGTCCGAGAATCAATACCGGTTTCTCAATCCCGGCATCTTTCAACTGAATCGCTTCCTCTGCTGTCGCGGTCGCAAATCCCCAGATGTACTCATAGTCTTCTATAAGACGCGAAATCGCTTCTGCACCATGTCCATAACCATCGGCCTTGATAACAGCTACAATCCTGGTACCATCTGCAATGTTTTTCTTCATTTCCTCAAAGTTATGAGCAATGGCATCCAGTGATACTACTGCTTTAACTCTCTCAAATTTTTTCATAATACCCTCCTCTTCCTGCCTGATCTGCTCAGATATTTCGGTATTCTATTTATTTTTCAAAACTTCTGAAGCTCCTCGTACAATATCTCCGGCCTTCATACCTGCTGTTCCTTTTTCTTTCGCTGCCAGATCTCCTGCCATACCATGAAGCAGTACTCCCAACGCAGCCTGTCTGCCTGTATCCGGCAGTTCCGTCCTTTTATTCAGGAACATTGCCAGCACACCTGCAAGAATTCCGGTCAGAACATCTCCACTTCCCGCAGTCGCCATTCCAGGATTTCCCGCCAGACTGATCCAGGTATTTCCATCCGGTGCTGCCGTCACGGTACATGCATCTTTCAGCACACAAACCGCACCGGTCTCTGCCGCCAGCTCCCTCGCTGCTGCAATACGGTCTTTTTGAAGTTCACTGACCTTTTTTCCTGTCAGCCGTCCCATCTCACCCATATGTGGTGTCATGACCACGCGACTCGTAAGATACTGTTTCCATTCCGGATGCTGTGCCAGCAGATTCAGCCCATCTGCATCCAGTATGACTGGTTTAGCAGCTCCTGATGCTGCCTCCAGAAACCACTGTACTTTTTCGGCAGCCTGGTACGTAGTTCCAATTCCCGGGCCGATCACCACAATATCGCACCAGTCAAGATCTTTTGCAAAATCATCGCCACAGTCAAGCATCGCCTCCGGCAGCATTGTCTGCAGTGGAATCCGATTCTCTTCTGCCGTAACGATTTTCACCATTCCGATGCCCACTGCAAAAGCTCCCGACGCACTGAGGTAAGCCGCCCCACACATGCCCGGACTTCCGGCAACGACCAGAATCTTTCCAAAAGTTCCTTTGTTTCCATCAACAATTTTATCCGGCAGAAAATGAATATCTGTTTTTTCTGTCTGCCATAAATATGGTTTCACCTTATCACTCGCGTAGATGCCAACATCCGCAACGATCACTTTACCGGCAAATTTCCTGCCCGGATACAGGCAAAGGCCTGCTTTCCGAAATGCAAATGTCACTGTCAGATCTGCATGAAAAGCAACTCCAAGTTCTGCTCCTGTATCGCCATTTACTCCGGACGGAATATCAACAGCCACTTTCCAGGCATTCAACTGATTCAGTGCCATGATCACATCTCTGTAACTGCCCTCGACCGGACGACTCAGCCCAACGCCGAAAATGGCATCTACTATAGTAGTATATTCCTCTGTTTCCAGGTTATTCACAACCGGCACCTGACAGGCAGCTGCAATATCCAGCTGACGCTGCATTTCCACAGTCCTGTGGTCCGGATTCCCCACCAGATACAGACTTGTACGATAACCATGCAGTTTCAGAATACGGGCAACAGCCACGCCATCTCCTCCGTTGTTCCCGTTTCCGCAGACACAGAGAATCCGTTCTTCCTGTTTTTTGTCTGCCAGCGTCCGTTCCAGTTCTTCTGCGACTTTCAGAGCTGCCCGTTCCATCAGGACACAGGACGGAATCCCGATTCCCTCAATCATATTTCCATCAAGAGCTTTCATTTCTTTACAGGTCACAATCTGTTTCATTCTTTTTCCTCACCTGCCATAATTAGCATAAAAGGCCATTACGCAGCCTCCTTGCCATAAGGAGCCGGGTAACAGCCTGTCTGTCCGTCCTGCCATCACTTTATAAGTGCTGCTTATTTCTCATCGTCTATATGTTCCTGACGATACTGACTGAGATTATAGGATAATGTCATAAGACTCTCTGAAAGATGAACATTCTCCACGATCACATCATCCGGAGTATCCAGATCGATATGTGCAAAATTCCAGATAGCTTTGATTCCGTTCTCGATCAGAATCTCCGCCATATCACGTGCCTTATTCTTCGGCAATGTCAGAATTGCGATCTCAATATTGTTTTCTTTCATAAAGAAAGGAAGATCACTGATCATCTGAATCTCAATCCCACGAACCGCAATTCCCTCAAGTACCGGATTTACATCAAAAATACCGACCAGCTTGAATCCTCTCTTCTCAAACTCAACATAATTGGCAAGTGCCTGCCCCAGATTACCAGCTCCTACAATGATCATCGGATGCACGATATCCAGCCCCAGGATCTTACCGATCTCTGTATAAAGATATTTTACATTATAACCGTATCCCTGCTGTCCAAATCCCCCGAAATTATTCAGATCCTGACGTATCTGAGACGCTGTAACACGCATTTTTTTACTAAGATCATTGGAAGAGATTCTCTCTACATTGTCTTCCAGAAGTTCACCAAGGTATCTATAGTAACGTGGCAGTCTCTTAATCACAGCTTTTGAAATCTGTTTTGCTTCCACCGTTGTCCCTCCTTACACTTTCTCGTTAATTATAACGAATTGACATTTTGTTGTCAATCAATGTTGTCAAATATGTACAATTTTCATTGATTTTCCTTTACAAAGGCCATTTTTGCTTTTATAATCATACCGTATATTTACTTCGGAGGAATAACTATGATTTTATCATGTCAGGGTATCTCCAAATCCTTCGGTGAAAAAGTGATTCTGGAAGATGCCTCTTTTCATATAGAAGAACGCGAAAAAGCTGCTCTGATCGGTAATAACGGTGCCGGCAAAACCACACTTCTTCGCATTATAATGGAAGAGATCCATGCAGATGCCGGACAGGTAGTTCTTGCCAAGGACAAACGCATCGGTTACCTCGCCCAGTATCAGGATGTGCAGGGACACCTTTCTGTATATGAAGAACTCTTAAGCACCAAACAGTATATCATCGATATGGAAGAACGCCTTCGTGCCATGGAAGTCCAGATGAAAAATGCTTCCGGCGAAGAACTTGACCGCCTGATGAACTCCTACACCCGCCTGACTCATGAATTTGAACTGGAGAATGGCTATGCCTACAAAAGCGAACTTATGGGTGTTCTGAATGGTCTCGGATTTACAGAAGAGGATTTTACCAAACAGGTGGCGACTCTTTCCGGCGGTCAGAAAACACGTGTTGCCCTCGGTAAACTGCTGATTTCCAAACCAGATATCCTTCTGCTCGATGAGCCTACCAACCACCTGGATATGGAAAGCATTGCCTGGCTGGAAACTTATCTTCTCAATTATCCTGGTGCTGTTTTCATTGTATCTCATGACCGCTATTTTCTGGACAAAGTTGTCACAAAAGTCATCGAGATCGATGCCGGACAGGTTCGTATGTATGCCGGTAATTACTCCGCTTATGCAGAGAAAAAAGCACAGCTTCGTGATGCCCAGTACAAGGCATATCTCAACCAGCAGCGCGAGATCAAGCATCAGGAAGCCGTTATCGTCAGGCTGAAATCTTTCAACAGAGAAAAATCCATCAAACGTGCAGAGAGCCGTGAAAAGATGCTGAATAAGATTCAGCGGATCGACAAACCGGTCGAAGTCCAGAGCCAGATGCGTCTTTCTCTTGAGCCACGCGTGGTCAGTGGAAACGATGTCCTTACCGTGGAAGATCTCGCCAAAAGTTTCCCGCAGCAGAAACTTTTTTCCAATATTTCTTTCCAGATCAAACGAGGCGAGCGCGTAGCACTGATCGGAAACAACGGAACCGGCAAAACTACAATGCTCAAGATTCTCAACGGACTTCTGGATGCAGACGCCGGAAGCTTCTCTCTGGGTGCCAAAGTGCAGATTGGTTACTATGACCAGGAGCATCATGTACTTCATGCAGAAAAAACAATTTTTGAGGAAATTTCAGACACATATCCGACACTGACCGAGACACAGATCCGTAATATGCTGGCAGCATTTCTCTTTACCGGAGACGATGTATTCAAAGTGATCTCCTCTCTTTCTGGTGGTGAACGAGGCCGTGTTTCTCTTGCCAAACTGATGCTTTCCGAAGCCAATTTCCTGATCCTTGATGAGCCTACCAACCATCTGGATATCGCATCCAAGGAAATTCTGGAAGAAGCACTGAACAGCTATACCGGAACTGTGTTGTATGTTTCTCATGACCGTTATTTCATCAACCAGACTGCAACCCGTATTCTTGATCTGGCAAATCAGTCTGTTGTCAACTATATCGGTGATTACGACTACTATCTGGAGAAAAAAGAAGAACTGACTGAGAAATATGCTCCGACTGCACAGGAAGCCACTGAAGAAGCTAAAGAAGAAACTCCTTCTGAGGGAAAACTCACCTGGCAGCAGCAGAAAGAAGAACAGGCCCGTAAACGAAAACAGGAAAACGAACTTAAAAAAGTCGAAAAACGTATTGAAGAACTTGAAACACGAGATAAAGAGATCGACGACACTCTCGTTCTTCCGGATGTCTGTACGAATGTAGGACGCTGTGCGGAACTGAGCCGCGAAAAAGACAAGATTCAGGCAGAACTTGAAGAATTATATGAAAAATGGGAGGAACTTGCGTAACTGCAATTTTCTCTCCCATATTACAAGGGCCACTGTATCGCAATTGATACAATGGCTCTTTTGTGCGTATATTAAATCATTTTTTCCAGAGATTCTCTGATTGCAAGGATGAAATCACGGCTGTTCAGTACAGTCGGATTCTCAATTGTTGTGATCAGTGCAAGGTCTTTGGTCATCTTGCCACTTTCAATTGTAGAAAGAGTTGCTTTTTCCAGTTTATCTGCAAACTCTTCCAGTTTCTGATTGCCATCCAGTTCTCCACGTTTACGAAGAGCTCCTGTCCATGCAAAGATTGTTGCCACAGAGTTGGTAGAAGTTTCTTTTCCTTCCAGATGACGATAATAATGTCTCTGTACTGTTCCATGAGCTGCTTCATATTCGTAATATCCCTGAGGAGAAACAAGTACTGATGTCATCATTGCAAGAGAACCGAACGCAGAAGAAACCATATCGCTCATAACATCTCCGTCCATAGTTCTTGCATGCCCAGATAAATCCACCTTCTGCTTTCATAACACGCGCTACAATATCATCGATCAGGCTATAGAAATAAATAAGTCCTGCTTCTTCGAACTTATCCTTAAATTCTGTATCAAATACAGTCTGGAATACTTCTTTGAATTTTGCATCATAAGTCTTTGAAATTGTATCTTTCGCGCCAAACCATACATCCTGTTTTGTATCCAGCGCATAGTTGAAGCAGCTTCTCGCAAAGCTTTCGATGGATGCTGTCATATTATGCATACCCATCGCAACACCAGGTGCCTTAAATTCCTGTACAAGGGAGCGTTTCTCTTCGCCGTCTTCAGAAGTATAAACAAGCTCAACCTTACCTGGTTTGTCAATGTACATCTCTGTATTCTTGTAAATATCTCCATATGCATGACGCGCAAGTGTGATCGGTTTCTTCCAGTTACGTACACATGGTTCAATACCTTTTACAACGATTGGTGCACGAAATACGGTTCCGTCAAGAATCGCACGAATCGTACCGTTCGGGCTCTTATACATTTTTTTGAGATCATATTCATCCATACGTGCATGATTCGGTGTGATGGTCGCACATTTAACTGCAACACCATACTTCTTTGTTGCTTCAGCAGCATCAATCGTAACCTGATCATCTGTTTCATTACGATAATTCAGTCCGAGATCATAATACTCTGTATTCAGATCAATAAACGGAAGAAGAAGTTCATCTTTGATCATTTTCCAGAGAATTCTGGTCATCTCATCTCCATCCATCTCTACCAACGGTGTCGTCATTTGAATTTTTTCCATAATACGTCTCCCTTGCTTGATATCTGATTTTTTGCAACTGTTTATCTCCGAACAATTGCCAATTTCCTACTATTCTATCCGAAAAAAGGAGTTCCGTCAATACTTTCAGTCTTTACTATGGTAAAATCATGCATTTTTATTTATACAATCATGTGCATTTCCTATAATGCCAAAAATTTTTGCAGTTGAACTTTCCCCATCCCTGCTGGTTTCTCGGCAGTCCCATATCATCGCAGCTGTCTCGCAGCATCATTTTAATTTCTACATTTGAAAGTAACGGATCTTTCTCCAATGCCAGTGCAATTGCACCGGATACCAGCGGAGTCGACATGGATGTGCCGCTTTTCATGCTGTACAGGTTTCCAGCGCCCGGGGTACACGCCATGATCTGCCGTCCCGGTGCCACCAGATCCGGTTTACACACGCATTCAAATGTTGGTCCGCGCCCGGATACTGCCCGCTTTCCCAAGAGCATATCACTGGATCCCACCGTAATGATCTTTTTGCTGCATCCAGGTGCCGTCACGCTCCCCGGCTTTGGTCCTGATTTCCTGCCGCCGCGACCACAACCAGCCCTTCATCCCATAATCTCTCCACCCCCTGCACCAGTACATCCTGATCGTTTCGTGTGCGATAAGTCGTCCCCACAGAAATATTAACAATTCGAAGCTTGTATCGTTCCCTGTTCTGTAAAATCCAGCGAAAAGCCTGCAGGACATCTTCTTTATTTCCATTTCCAAACCGATCAAGTACTTTCAGCGCTGCTATCCTGCTGCCTGGTGCCATCCCTTTATATTTTCCCATGGAGGCCCTGCCACTCCCGGCCAGAATTCCGGCTACACAGGTTCCATGTCCATTGTCATCATATGGAGATTTTTTATGCGCTATAAAATCCGCAAAAGCACAAATTCTGCTGTCAAAATCTATATGCGGATAGATTCCCGTGTCAAGAATTGCCACTCCGATTCCCTTTCCTGTATAAAATGACTCGTTCATGCATATACTCCAGATAAAGGTTTCTATATTAATATATTCCAGTTTCAGTGAAAGGGGGTGCGGAATTTGATCATTGTAGCACTTATTGTGTTTTTCTGCCTGCAGGCATTTGTGCTCTTCTGCTGCCTCGCCGCCGGAAATGACCCCGGATCACAGGAAATATCCGACCAGGAACAGATGGAATATATCCAGATGTGGATGAAAGATAAAAAGCGGAAAGCCTGATGGTTTTCCGCTTAAATGTTAAATCTTTATTCAACCGTTACGCTCTTTGCAAGGTTTCTCGGCTTATCTACATCAAGACCCTTGGCAACACTTACATAGTATCCCAGCAACTGCAGTGGAATGACTGCAAGGGATGTTGCAAAATGCGAATCTGTCTTCGGCATATATACGGTGAAGTCCGCAGTATCTTCGATATTATAATTTCCAAATGTAGTCAGGCCCATCAGGTAAGCGCCACGGCTCTTGCACTCTACCATATTGCTGACTGTTTTTTCATAAAGAGCCGGCTGTGTAAGGACGCCGATCACCAGTGTACCGTCTTCGATCAAGGAGATAGTTCCGTGTTTCAGCTCACCTGCTGCATATGCCTCAGAATGGATGTAACTGATCTCTTTCATCTTCAGGCTGCCTTCCAGACAGATTGCATAATCAATGCCACGACCGATGAAGAATACATCTTTTGCATTCGCCTGTTTAGATGCGAACCACTGGATGCGTTCTTTGTCATCGATGATTCTCTGGATCTTATCCGGCAGAGTTTCAAGTTCTTTAATATATGCCGCGTACTGTTCCTCGGAAATCGTACCTTTTACTTTTGCAAACTGAATAGCCAACACATAAGCTGCAATCAGCTGTGTGCTGTACGCTTTTGTTGTTGCAACAGAGATTTCCGGACCAGCAAGTGTATAGAAGACATTGTCTGCTTCACGCGCAATAGAGGAACCAACCACATTCACAATGCCAAGTGTACGGATGTTGTTTTCTTTGCAGAGACGCAGTGCTGCAAGACTGTCTGCAGTCTCACCGGACTGGCTGATAATAATTGCCAGCGCTTTCGGATTCAGAATCGGATTTCTGTAACGGAATTCGGATGCCAGCTCAACACGAACCGGAACACGAACCATATCTTCAAATACATACTGTGCAGCCATTCCCACATGATATGCAGAACCACATGCAATAATATAAATCTGGTCAATGTCCTGAATGTTTTCGTCTGTAAGTCCGATTTCAGAAAGATCGATCTGTCCGTCTTTCACAACAGAATTCAGAGTGTCCTGAACTGCTTTCGGCTGCTCGTGGATCTCTTTCATCATGAAATGCTCGAAACCGGCTTTTTCTGCTGCTTCTGCATCCCACTCGATTGTTTTCATCTGTTTCTGGATTTCTTCACCATCCAGGTTATAGAATGTGATCTCACCTTTACGAACGCGGGCCATCTCCAGGTTTCCGATATAATATACATTTCTTGTATATTTCAGAATAGCCGGAACATCAGATGCAACGTAAGACTCTCCATCAGAAACACCCAGAATCATCGGGCTGTCTTTACGAGCTACATAGATTTCTTCCGGATAATCTTTAAACATGATCGCAAGTGCATAAGAACCACGGATACGAACCATTGCATGATTGATCGCATCGACCGGTGTTCCCTCGTATTTCTTGTAATAATAATCCACCAGTTTCACAGCAACTTCTGTATCGGTCTCAGAATAAAATGCATAACCTTTGCGAAGAAGTTTATCCTTCAGCTCCTGATAGTTCTCAATGATTCCGTTATGAACTGCAACAACATTTCCATCATCACTTACATGTGGGTGTGCATTGTTCTCAGATGGTTCGCCGTGAGTTGCCCATCTGGTATGTCCGATACCACATGTACCCGGAACAGATTCTCCGTCATTTGTCTTCTCGGATAAAACCTTCAGACGTCCTTTCGCCTTAATGACTTCTGTCTCACCTTCGCCATCACGAACCGCAATACCCGCGGAATCATATCCACGATATTCCAGCTTAGAAAGGCCATCCAGAAGGATCGGGGCTGCCTGATGGCATCCTGTAAAACCAACTATTCCACACATAAATATTTCTCCTCTTCTCTTCTTAACTTTATATAAAGCAAACTATAATGTAAAAAATAAGCATAATTTTATAAAAGCCAAATTTTGGTCTATCATAACACAAAAACTGCAGGAGTTCAAGTTTATCTGCAAATGCCTGCAATTACCATATCGAATGGCAGTCATCTCATAATAATATATGCCGTGTAGATCAGATACATTGCCACCATGGCAATACCCTCGTTTCTTGTGATTTTCCTGTCACTTCTGGCAAAAAACCAGACTACGACAGAAAAGCCGACAAGGACCAGAATATCGATCACATTTTCACTGATCAGCGACACCGGACTGATAGCAGATGCAATACCAAGGACCATCAGAATATTAAATATATTCGATCCGACTGCATTTCCCACTGCCATATCAACTTCATTTTTGCGTGCCGCAACCACAGAAGTAACCAGTTCAGGAAGTGACGTTCCAATTGAAACGATCGTCAATCCCACAAGTGTCTGGCTCATTCCCAGATCTATTGCGATCCTGCTTGCCGCATCAACTGTCATATCCCCACCAAATGCAATTGCCACTGCACCACCAACAATGCAGAGAATACTCTTTGGATAAGACAACAGTTTCAGTTCTCCATCTTCCAGCTCCTCAACTGCTTCGATCTCAACTTTTTTCCCTTCGGCCCTTGCTTTCATTGCAGTCCGGATCATATAGAAAATATATCCCGCAAATGCGCCCAAAAAAACAGCTCCGTCCAAATGTCCCAATATCATTCCGTGTACATCTCCCAGTGCAAGATATCCAAGTCCCAGAAGGAGCAGCGCACAGATAACAGAAAGCGGGATATCCCTCGCGATCGTATCCTTCTGCACCATGATCGGTGTCATTATCGCACAAGCACCTATCACAAACATCAGATTAAAAATATTAGATCCGACTACATTACTGACTGCAAGTTCATTATTGTGCACCAATGATGCAGTCACACTGACTGCAGTTTCCGGAAGGGATGTTCCCATTGCAACGATTGTCAGACCGATAATGATCGAAGGAACTTTCAGTTTCTTTGCAATGCTGGAACTTCCCTCAACAAAAAAATCTGCTCCTTTGATCAGGAACACAAAACCTATGATCAAAAACACGATTACCAATGCAAACGGTGCATTATTTATATATTGTTCCATGAATGACTCCTTTCATTGTAGTTTACACTACAAAATGTTATACTTTTGCTGAACATTATCGCACATAAAGTTAAGGAGAACAAGACATGCAGATAACAAAACCTACTTTTTATAAAGAATTTTCCTGTATCGCAGGTGCCTGTCCCGATACCTGCTGTGCCGGATGGCAAATCATGATCGATGAAAAAAGCCTCCAGAAATACCGTAGATTCAAAGGTCCTTTTCGAAACAGACTTCACAATGACATCGACTGGAAAGAACATTTTTTCTGTCAGTATGACAAACGCTGTGCATTTCTGAATGAAGACAATCTCTGCGATATCTACAGCGAAGCCGGTAAAGATATGTTATGCGACACCTGTCGAAAATATCCACGTCACATTGAAGAATTTGAAGGGCTGCGTGAATACTCCCTGTCCCTCTCCTGCCCGGAAGCCGCGAGAATTTTTTTGTCCCACAAAGAAAAAATCACATTCTTCACCAGAGAAGTCGCAGCACCGGAAGAAACTTACGATGACTTCGATTATTTTCTTTTTACCGCTTTGATGGACACCAGAGATTATCTTTTCTCCGTGATTCAGGATCGCTCCATACCAGTCAGATTACGCCGTCAGAAACTTCTGGCATGTGCACATGATTTCCAGCTCAGTCTGGACAAAAATGAGCTGTTCCAGTGGGAAGATATCCGCGGTCGGCATCAAAAATCCGGATATGGCGAGAAATTTCTGAATAAGATCCAGAAATGGAATGACGAATGCCAGGTATCTTCTGAACAGCCCAGCAAAGATTCTACCTCTGCTAGAGCCTCACTGCTTGCTCTAAGCAAACAGATCTGGCGCACGGTTATCCCACAGATGGAGGTTCTTCGCCCAGGCTGGCATACATATCTTCGGAAAACGCTCGTTCCACTCTATGGCTCCTGCCAAAATGATACGGAACTCACAGAAATTTATGCCGCCTTCGCACACGATTATCCAGACTGGACGGTTCACGAAGAACAGCTTCTCCTCTACTGGATCTATACCTACTTCTGTGGGGCTGTTTATGACGATCAGATCTTTGCCAAAGCCAAAATGGCTGTCATCTGCACCTTCATGATCCACGAACTTGCCGTAGGAACCTGGTTAAAAAATGACCGTCATTTTACCTTTGAAGATATGATTTCCATCTGCTATCGATTCTCAAGAGAACTTGAACACTCCGATCCGAATCTCAATGAAATGGAACGCCTGATGGATGAAGAAGATGTGTTTGATTTCAGAAATTTACTCACAATATAAAAGATAAGCAGGCGGCCGTAAAGGTCTCCTGCTTATCTTTTATGGAATTATTCTCCCAAAAACTGCTCAACTACCTGTCTGATCAGAGTCCTCTGTTCAGGTGTAAGCTTCTCAATCTTCTCCATCAACTCCCGCACTTCCCGCGGAGCTTCTGAATCCTCATTAAAAAAATCACCCGGTGTGATCTGCAGATACTCACAGATACTGAAAAATCCCTGCATCGATGGCAGTGCTTTGCCATTTTCAATCCGATTAATATAACTCGGGTTCTGTCCCAGCGCAAGGCTCATTTCACGAGCTGAGTTTTGCCCCCCCCCGATTCGTAAATCACTTATTCTCTTACCAAAATTTACCTTTGTAATCATTTGTTTCTCCATCAACCCAACATCACTTCGATGCTGCTGTCCAGTTCATTATATGTCAATTCCTGATGAATTTCCTTCAAGATCTCATCGCCGGCGATCAGCCGCTCAATCTCATCACGAGTCTGAGTATCCGCCTTATCAATAAATCTGCGCACCATTGCATTTCCACTTGTGTTAGACCAGTAATCCTGTGGCAGCGCATTCGGATCTGCTCTTAAAAGATCACAGTAATTGATCACATCCCACGGACAATACACTTCCACATTTCCAAAGCGATATCCGTCATACCATTCCTTCACTTCTGCATAATGTCCAGATAATCCATAGTATTCCAGCATGCCTTTTACTTCTGTATCCGTAAATCCAAAATATTCATCAAATCTCACATCCGTAAGCGTCAGCACTTTCAGATTATTAAGACCAGTAAAGATACTTTCCTTCGAAATTCTCAGACATCCTGTCAGCACAGCAAAATACAGATTCGGATTCGTCTTTAATGCATTACCAAACATATTTCTGAGCAAAGACACCATCTCATCATAATATCCATACTGAAATGCCTTATCCAGAGGCACATCGTATTCATCAATCAGAAGAATAACCTGCTTGTCATAATGTTTATGAAGCAACAATGATAATCTCAGAAGAGCTTTCTCCATTGCCGTATCAGACATCAGAAAATCTCCTGTTTCACCAACCCTGAGCAGTGCTTTATAAGATTCTATTTCTTCATTTGTAAGCTTACTGCTTTGTGTAAGGAAATAAAATCTGCCAGCCTCTTCGCCCAAAATATCCTTCAAGGCTTTTTTCGCTGCTTCAAAATCCAGTCCTTCCACACTCTTTAAACTGATAGAAATCACTGGGAACTGTCCCATATATTTCTCACAAAGTTCTTTCCTCTCCGAAATCTTCAAGCCTTTGAACAATGCAGGACTAGCGCCAATTTCAAAAAAAGCCTTCATCATACTCATATTTAAGGATTTACCAAAACGCCTCGGACGGGTAAAAAGATTCACTTCACTCCTGTTCTGTATCAGATCTTCGATCATCCCAGTTTTATCCACATAATAGAATTCTTCCCTGTCCATTTTTTCAAAAATATCTATTCCTATTGGCAGTTTTTTCTTTCCCGTCATTCCAGCACCTCCACAAGCCAAGAAAAAAAGTTCCACGTAACCATCATTTATAAAAATAATGATATCATGAAACCATTTTTACGTAAAGCGAGTTTTCCCGTTCTGTATTTTCTATTTCTGCCAGGCGCCCTTCTTCATACATCAACTGATCATGTTCAAAACTCTTCATATACCTTACCATTGACTCTATTAAAATCCTCTTTTTCGGCCTTGCAAAATATCATTTTGTCCACCTTTTTACTCATGCAACTCCAACGGCAATCCGTCCGGGTCATGAAAGAAAGTCATCTTCTTGCCGGTATAATCATCAACCCGAATCGGCTCACATTCTATGCCTAATTCCCTCAGCTCTTTCACTGTCTGTTCCACACTGTCTACGCAGAACGCAAGATGGCGTAGACCACAGGCTTCTGGATAGTTCACACGCTTCGGAGGATTTTCCTCAGCGAAAATCTCCAGTTCTGTATATTCATTGACACGAAGATCCAGCTTCCAATCCTTACGCTCTGGGCGGTAGTTTTCTCTGATGACAGAGAAGCCCAGCTTGTTCACATAGAAATCCTTAGCAACTTTGTAGTCAGATACGATAATTGCAATATGATGTATTTTTAATAAGTTCATCTTCCCTTCACTCCGTTTCTTTTATTTTCGTTATAAACTATATAGCAGCCCTCAAAATATACCGTGTGAACTCCTGAAGTTCAGTTTGTCCACACGGCATTATATCCCTCAGCATATGGATGACAAAGATCTCAGGTTTATTGATGATCTTCTTCCATGGTCGCCCAGAATCCAGAAAGAATGTCCAAGCCGATACAAAAAAACTTGATTTTTCAATGTGCATATCTATTCTGTAAAATATGCTCAATCCCCGTTAAAATGCGGGGATTTTTGATACCCAGTACTCATGTTTAAGGATTTACGTAATAGCACAGTTTCCCATGGCTATCTACTTTGTTACAGCTTATCCTACACCGTAGTTTTTTTCCTATATTTCTTCAGTTCTGCCTCTAATTCCTTAATCCGGCTCTGCGCCATATCAGCACGCTTCTTTTCACGTTCTGTGTTTTTTATTTCTGCCAGACGCCCTGCTCTAAGTCCATCTTCACGTCCAGCAGCTTCACCCTGCGCATACATCAACTGATCATGTTCAAAACTCTTCATATACTGTAATGACACCTCCCCGTCTCGCTTGACTACATCCACCATTTTCTGGATGTCCTTCAAATCTTCATTCACTGCATTATTCTGGTCCGTATTCTCCATGTAATTCAAAAACTGTCTGAGTCCTTCTGATATCGTTCCCTTTGTTCCTTTTGTATACAACACAATAGTTTCAGCACCATCATCATAATTCATCTCTGGTTCTTCCAGACACCGGTTCTTTATCGTATACAATACTCTGTCATAACCAAACGGATCATAATTACAGATAAAGATGACGTATACCTGCTTCAGCTTACCAAAATCTTCTCCAGATTTCAGGCTCCTGCTGTCAATGATTGCATGATAGAATCTTGACCGCCTTGGAAACGCCGCAATATCTTTTGCCTTATTGTTCTGATCCGGTTCCACATCATATACCGAAGGGATCTCATCACCTTCAATGCTTACACAATCTCCTTCAATACAGACATCTAACCTTGCACCTCGCAAATCTGTATTCATCCCTGCATAAACCTTCTGTACACTTACCCTCAGATTTTTGAACTCACGATTAAATAACAGCTTCAGAATCTTATTGGTAAACTTCTCTCCTGTTTCCGGATGAGTCAGCATTGCATTAAACAGGAAATCATCCATCAGACTCAATTCTTCCAGTTTTCTTCTCTGCATCCACATTCTCCCTTCTTATGATGGCAAAGAAGAATGCCGATATCTTACATGTCCCGCCTTATCCTCTCCGCCATATTTTCTTATTTTTTCATATGGGGATTAGATAACCGAACGGTTAAAGAACTTTCCCAGATATGTAATTTTAATATAACAAAATGGGCTAAGAATGTCAATTGAGTTTTTGCCAGATAGCACAATAGCCACGGTTTCCCGTGGCTACATGCCTTACAGATCAGAGAATAAATCTCCCTTATATGTACCGTTCTCCAGCATCTTACTGAAGCTTTCTTTTACTGCTGCAACATCTTCTTTGTAAGTCATTCCATACCAGGTGTCATTGGTGCGCAGCGCCTTCACAGATATCTTTCCTTCTGACAACAATTCTCCGATAAATGTCGGAATCAGATATTCTGCTTTCAGCGGATTTGCCGGAACTTCTTTTTCAAAAAATTCTTTAAATCCCTCTTCCAGCGTTTTCAGGAAATCCGGAGTAAGTCCCCACATATTCATGGAAACCAGCGAATCAATATCTAATTTCATTCCATCTGCTTCCGCACCTTCTGTGGTTTTAATAATGTTCTTTGTTTCTACAACTTCCGTCAGGTTGTTCTCCGCATCCATTTTGCAGATACCACGGGTAACTCCACCATTATCAGACAAAGTATTCTTCAGAACAAATCCAGCCATACAGGACTGACCACCATTTACCAGATATTCATGAACCGCACGGAATCCTTCTTTTCCATAATAGTCATCCGCATTGATCACGATAAACGGAGTGGTCAGCACATCCTTCGCCGCAAGAACAGCCTGTCCCGTTCCCCACGGTTTCGTTCTGCCTTCCGACAAAACGCCCGGAATATCATTGATATCCTGAAAAGCATAATCTACAGTCACATTATGCTCGCTGCAGATACCTGCAATTCTGTCACCAATGACTTCTTTGAATTCATTCTCAATATCCTTACGGATAATAAAAACCACCTTGTTAAATCCGGCTTCGATTGCATCATGAATCGAATAATCCATAATGATATGTCCAGTTTCATCTACCGGCTCTAACTGTTTAATTCCACCGCCGAATCGTGATCCAATACCGGCTGCCATGATAAGTAATGTTGTTTGCATGGAGATTCTCCTTCTTTTGTTACTGTAATTCCTTCTCACACATATCCAATGCAGACGCAATAACTGCATCCATATCATAATACTTATATTCGCCAAGTCGACCGCCAAAGATTACTTTTTCTTCAGCACCAGCAAGTTTCTTATACTCTGCATAAAGTGCACCATTCTTTTCGTCATTTACCGGATAATACGGCTCATCTCCCGTTTTCCACTCAGAACTGAATTCACGACTGATGACTGTTTTCGGAAGTTCATTACCATCTTCATCTTTACCAAATTCAAACCATTTATGCTCTATGATTCTTGTCCATGGTGTTTCTCGATCTGTATAATTAACTGCCGCATTTCCCTGGAAATTCGGTTTATCAAGTGTTTCAGTTTCAAAGCGAACAGAACGGTATTCCAATGTTCCCAGCTTATAATCAAAGTATGCATCAATAGCACCTGTATATACAACTTTATCTGCCAGTGCATCCAGCTCTGCTTTATTATCCAGATAATCCATATTCAAACGTACTTCAATGCCATCCAGAAGATTTGCTACCATCTTAGTATAACCACCTACCGGAATTCCCTGATACAGTGCGTTAAAATAGTTATTATCAAATGTCAAACGTACCGGGAGACGTTTAATAATAAAAGACGGTAGATCTTTACAGTCACGCCCCCACTGTTTTTCTGTATAACCTTTGATCAACTTTTCATAAATATCACGACCTACCAAAGAAATTGCCTGCTCTTCCAGATTCTTTGGCTCTGTAATACCAGCTTCTTTACGCTGCTCTTCAATCTTTACTGAAGCTTCCTCTGGTGTTACAACTCCCCACATCTTATTGAAAGTATACATATTAAAAGGAAGGCTATATAATTCACCCTTATAATTAGCAACAGGACTATTCGTAAATCTGTTGAATTCCGCAAACTGCGTAATGTATTCCCATACTCTCTTGTTATTTGTATGGAAAATATGTGCACCATACTTATGTACATTAATTCCTTCAATTTTCTCTGTATAAATATTTCCGGCAATGTTTGGACGTTTGTCAATCACCAGCACTGATTTTCCTGCTTTTTTAGCTTCATGAGCAAAGATTGCGCCATAAAGGCCAGAGCCAACTACTAAATAATTGTACACAATAAATACACTCCTCTAATTCTATTTCTAGTTCAAGCATTCTGCTCAATTATAACATAGACTTTTTTATTCTAGATTTAAATTAACTGATATCTTTATTCTGACTTCAAATTAATCCACATTAGTAAGTTGTTCTTTTTTAATCATATAAGTTCGTTTCAGCCCATCCTTAACACTGTATTGAGGCTTCCATCCTATGTTCTTAATCTTATGGGTATCCAAAAGTGCAAAAGTCGCTTTAGATACACTTTCATTGTTTTCTATTTCATAGCGCACTTTTAAATTAGCCAATGATGCAATATATTCTGCATATTCACCTAATGTTAGCCCATCATCGTCATTAGAAATATTATATGCTTCACCGTCTTGTCCATCCAACAGTAATTTAAGTAGTCCACTTACAGCATCTGCAATATAGCAATACGAATATCTTTGCTGTCCTTTACTTTTTAAAATAATGTCTTCTCCAAGAACCGCTTTATCCATGAATTGACTCATAGCCTTTGTATCATGTTTTTTGTCTGCCCCAAACACTCTAGCAAATCTTGCAATTACAGCATTAACTCCAAAGACACTACGATAAGACTGAGTTAACGCCTCACAAGTTCTTTTGGCTTCATTATATCCTGATCTCGCAAGGTTACAATCAATATATCCACAATATTCTTCATTCATAGGAATTGCTGTACCTTGTCCATAAATCTCTACACTAGACGCTAAAAGAAAACGTGCCTTTTTCTCTACTGCTAACTTCAACAAATTGTCGCATCCATATATGTTTGTCATAATTGTTCCAATAGGATCTTCTGCGTATTGTTTTGGGTGAGTGTTAGAAGCCAAATGTATAATATAGTCTATTTTCCCTTCATAATGTAACGGTTGCTTGACATTTGCCTTTATACATTCAAGATATTCACTTGATTCGCCGCCTCTTCTTGAAAAAGAAATTACCTTTATGTTCTCATTATATTTTTGATTTCGATATTTAATAACATCAACAAATGCTGTGCCTATAAAACCAGTTCCACCTGATACTAGAATTGTTTTATCTTTAATTTTTTCCCAACTATATGGAAGCTCAGCTATTACTTTTATTTCTTCTGTTTTCAAATTCATCATTTTTTTATCCACTCGTCATTTTTTGCACTTAGCAATGCTTTAAAAATTTCAATGTCCTCTACTGTTGTGATTTTTATGTTTTTTCTGAACCTTTGGAAAAATAAGTGGTATAACCATATTTCTGCATCAACAAACATGATGCTGCCATATTGATAACCCCATCTTCAATCGCTTGATTATGAACAGTCCATAATTCATCAAATCTGTACGAATGAGGCGTTTGAGTTCTCCAAAGTTCTTCTCTATTCAGTGCTACATTAGATTCTTCTCCATCTTTTGACACAAATACAACTTCAGTAGTCGGAATCACTGTAACAGCGGACCCAAACAATTTTTGTTTTACAAGATTATCTGTAATAACATCCTGTGGCAACATAGGTCTATTACCATCATGAATTATTACTACAATATCTTTTGTTTCTTCATTATCTTCTTTAATTGCCTTCAATCCATTATAAATAGATTCCTGACCTGTTGCGCCACCTGTAACAATTCTCTTGAGTTTTGTAATATTAAACTGCTTTGCATATGCTTCAAGTACAGCACTCCATCCATCAAGACATGAAACATATATTTCATCAATACTTGGATGCTGTTGAAATGCTTCAAGTGTATATATGAGAATTGGCTTATTTTCAACTGTTAAGAATTGTTTTGGAAGATCTTGGTGTGCTCTACTTCCAATACCACCTGCTGTTAAAACTGCAACATTCATTTTGTTTTCTCCTATACATTCTCTTATAAAATGTCAAAATATCATCTACGTTTTTCAAGGTACCATTTATATGACTTATCAGTATCTAGAATCAATCCGCCATGTTCACTATTTGTATTAACAGGTTTCATATAATCATTGCCATATAACATTCTCAGATTACGATCGTAGTTTACAAAAACAGGAATTTTGAGAAATTCAAAATCAACTTCTTTCAAATTGTCAAAATCTGACCGAAATCGTCTAATCCGATTAAGTGATAATGGCATACACAAATCTGCTACATATTTAGAATCATCGATAGTGTCATACTTTGTAATTTCATTTATAAATTGATTGTATATTGGTACATAAGAATCTTTTAACAACTTATGCTTAAAATGCCGCAATACTTTTTTTAGATTAAAATGTCTTTTTCCCGACTCATCAATCCATGGCTTAAAGCAAAAGAAATCATCTGAATCCAATGTTTCTCTGTATTTTGTAAGTAATTTCATTCTTTTTAAATCTTGTTCAGCTAGCTTTTCCTCAGAATCTATAACTGTATCAAATGGAAATATATCAATAAAGATTCCCTGATTAAAGTTATTGTTTCTTTGATGTTCGTATTCATTTTTAATAATACCTGTTGTATCTGAATTTCTTAACTGTGCATGTCCTCTAGCTGATCCTTTATCAGTTTCTTCTGTCTGCCAGAAATACGGTTTTTTAAATTCCGCTGGTGCAACTTCATTTAGTTTTTCAAAATCCTTTCTAAGCATAGCGATATCCAGGTCATCATCCCAAGGAATAAATCCTTGATGCCTAATTGCACCGAGTAATGTTCCTCCATCTGCACAATATTTTAAATCATATTTATTGCAAACACGTTTGAATTCTTTCAGCAAATCCAATTCCACTGCCCAAACTTCTTTCATCTTTCGTGTAACAGTATATCCACACCGAACTTCTTCCTCAAGAAATCCCTTCGGTAATTCTATGTTCAAATCAACCATTTTAATTAGTCATTCCCTTCTTTTTATCGTTCTAAATGCGTCATATATGACTTTATCCTTGAGTACAATTAACATGATTCCATATATCACTGCACCTAGCACGACCTGAACCATGGAAATTATTATATTTCCCTGATATCCTTTTCCCAAAAACAACACTCCCAAAAACATCACAAAACCAGCAATCAGTTTTTTATAAAGAGCATTCCATATCTGGTGCCAGTTTATAAATTCTTTGCTCATGTGAACATAAACAACGCTAATTACACATTCAGCAGCAAGGCTAGCAATTGTAGCACCGTTTGCACCAAATTTATGTATCAATATTAAATTCAATATAAAATTTGTTATAGCACCTACAATAATTCCTTTAGAGCTCCTAGCACGTTGCCCCGAAGGGGTTAAATATTGAGATCCCATGATGTTACTGATACAAATCACCAATGGTAATGGACTCATAAGGTACAAAAGCATAACTACAGGCTTGTAACCATTACCAAAAACCAAGGAACAAAATTTTCTGCTACTCCCCAAATTCCAAACATAAATGGCACTGCAAGTGCAAAAAGGAATTCAAAACTCTTATCAATTTTTTCCTTAATTTCATCAGTCTTTCCCTCTGCAAAAAGATAAGACTGTCTCGAAACCATTACCGTATTCAACGAAAAAAGCAGACTCTCTACCATACGAATAATTTTCGTTGCCTGTTCATAATATCCATTCAGTTCTTCTGAATTTGTAATTGCACCAATCATTGTTTTATCCAGAACAGTGTATACCGATGTCGCAATAGTAGGTATAAAGTATAAGAAAGTCTGTTTTAAATGCACTTTAAATGGGTGAAGTGTCTTAAAATCTACTTTGGACAACAATTTTGGCAGATAAGTCCACATCGAAATATTACCGATTAATCCTGTTGCCGCCATAATACATACATATAAAAGGATATCTGTCTCCTTTTTTACAAATAGAAAAAGTAATGCAATTCCTGTAATCTTTACCACTGTATTTCGAATAACAATATACTTGAACTTTTCAAACCCACCAAAATACCAAGATATATCAAAGGCAACCGCTAAAACTGATAATGTTAGCACGCCATAAACAGCTGTATACTGTGTTGATACGCAAATCCAAATCAGCCAAATTATTAAAGAAACCGCTGTTGTTGTAATTGATAGAAATTCAATCTCCCAAAATAACTTAGACGATGCTTTCGAATCATTCCGGTGCATTGCTATTTCTCGCTGCCCATAGGAAGCTGTTCCCAAAGCTGCAAATAATGTAAAATATGTCACGATTGAGTTTGTATAACTATAAATCCCAACACCACTTGATCCTAAAACTCTAGATATGTATGGAGCTGTGATCAATGGCGTTATTAATGAAAGCACCTGATATATTGTATTATATATATAGTTCTTTTTTATACTTGTCTGTGCTATTTTTTTACTATTTGACATATATACTAATTCCTTATAACATTTTTAAATTTATCACCAAAAATCAAAGTTATGTTTTCTGCTTTCCCCATGTCTCATTTTCATCTAACTCAAATCTTTTATAATTAATATTACAAATTACCTTAGTTTATCAATCAACATAGACATTACCTGTTTTAATCGATTTTATTCCAATCTAACTTTTGTTTTTTTTCCTGCATTCCACTTAGTAAACGCATCTAAAGCTAAAATAGGAAGTGGATTAATTGGAATTTTTAACATAATATTATTAATCACAGAAAAAATACATATTACAAGACACCAAATTGCTAATTTAAACTCATTATCTCTAACAGCTTTTTGAAACAGGAAGGAATATAAAAATATCAAAATAATGAAAAAAATTATTCCATAACTAATTAAAGTATATACGTAACCACTATCCACATAAAAATAATGATTTACATAATCTGCATCAAATCCACCATTTGAAGTTATAATTTTTTGCCCTCCGATACTAATATTATACATACGAAAAGCTCTTGCATTAAACTCAAGTCTATTATTAAGCAATTTATTTAAAGTCATAAAGAAACTATTTTTAGTGTAATAAATTGATATCAAAAATGTAATTATAGCAGCACACGGAAACATAATCGCAGAAAAAAATATTAACACTTTATGCTTTTTATTTGTATTTAATAATCTTGATAATAAAACCGCTACCATAAACACACAATATATCCCTAAAACCAATCTTGTAGTACTTACTTTATATATCAATATCTGAATTGGTATACTAGTTATCAATACAATTTTTTCCTTTTTTTGCGAATTTGCCAACCAAAATAATGCTAATGTAACTACCAACACCATATAAGGGATATTTGAATAATATGAAAATCCTAATGCATACGCTTTTTTTCCTTCATGTATATAAATATCATTGGGTATGATTCCAATTAAGGCTGGTAAAACTACACTTACAATAAAACATATATTACTAATCACATTAAATCTTACTATTCTTTTTGAATCAATATTTAAAGATGCTATGATTGCCAAAGAATACACACCAAATTCCGTACTACGTAAATTAATTGTAATAAAAATGACGATGCTACCAATTAATCCACGCACTATTAAATCTCTTAATTTGTATTTTCCTGTGCATAGTGCTACTATAAACAATATGCACGATATATACTGTACAAACACACAAATATCATATCTGTTTTCGCCAAACAAATATGAATTAGCAATTACAACATTCGAAAATGCCATTAGAAAATATGCAATAAAATATGGGATCTCCTTTTTTTTAAAATAATATACTTTTTTTCTGTCATTCATATTTTTGGCTCCAAATGCATAATTTTCAGTATTCTTATAATTGGGGCATAAAACATAAATCGCGTTGCACGATTAAGGTATATTATTTTCATAAATCTTCCTTGTGCACCTGTATATAATTCTGGAAATTGTTTCAACCACATATCAAATTTTTTAACTTCTGCAATGCTTTCTTTTGGTTCCATATTAGCATATATTTTATATTGACTTAAAATAGCTGAATGAATTCTATTTAGAATTATTTCTTGTACCGGCTCCTTTAATGTTCTCTTTTTATCTGAATAATAATTGATAATTCGTGTCACTACTTTTAAGTGCTGATTTCTTCTTTTAATCATATTTTTAATATTCATACTTTGCTCATCAGTTCCTAAGAGATACTGATATACAATATAATCTAAACATACGAAATTCTTTATATAATACAGTGGAAATATTGTATACTCTAAATCAACATAAAAACAATTTTCGTCTATAATTGGCCCCATTCTCTTTATTACTTCTTTTTTAAATGTTGTTGAATGCATATAGACTATAATATTAGATTTTTTCTCTATATTAGTGATTTTTTTATTTCCATCATTGCATCATAAGGATATATTAATTCAAAATCTTCTATTTTATCAGCGTTTACGCACTTATAAGGAGTAAGCACTAAATCCGCATCATTGTTTCTTAACCAAAAAACTAATTTTTCCAATTCCTCTGGATCTATCCAATCATCCGAGTCAACAATTTTATAGTATTTTCCAGTTGCCTCTTTTATGCTAGCATTAATAGTTGATCCATGTCCTCCATTTTTTTTATCAATTACCTTAATAATTCCTGGATATTTTTTTTCGTATTGCTTCGCAACATTCAATGTATTATCTTTCGATCCATCATTAACTACAATAAGTTCTAATTCCTCAAGTACATTAGTACTTATAAATGAGTCCAAGCATCTTTTAATATCGAGTTCAGCATTATATGCAGCAATACTGATTGTTAATATCTTCTCCATCATTCACCTCTTAAGAACATTATATTCATACTTTATTTCTCAAATATAAAAAAAACCATAAAAGCGTATATTGTTTTTTAATAAATAATGTTAATAAAAATATGTATTGTCTTTTTAAGTTCTTTCTAATTTTATAAAAATTTGATATATATTTCTGTACCTCTGAATCATTCCTAATTTTTTTTAAATATTGTATATTCTCATTCTTATTATAATCTAGTTTATATCTACTCTGGGTAATTGCTCTTGCAACTATTTCCCATAATTTTTCGCTATACAAATCTTCAAAATTATCAATTTCTAACAATAAGTTATTTTTTTTCATTTCCAATAAAACTTGCTTAAATTGCCAGTAATAATCTTCTCTAAACTTATATGTCATACCATTTTGTACTCTATAATTGTACAAGCACTCATTAAGATAAACAATATTTTGCGCATTAGAATAGACTTCAACCGATTGTAGTGTATCCTCTCCATAATTAAGATTAGAAAATAATGAGTAATCTTTTTCTAATTCTAAACACGATCTTTTAAAAGCCTTACAACATAAGCTAGTTACATCATAAGACTTAAACAGCTCTTTAATGCAATCAGCTTTTAAGATAGTCTTTTTCCTTTTACATCCAAATACATTCTTCGTATAAAAAGACTTTCTTCCCTCTTGATACTTATACATGTTGTAAATTATGACATCATTTATTCCATCCAGAAACGGACTTAAACTCGATAGCAAATTTGTCTCTACGAAATCATCTGAATCACAATTAATTATATACATTCCACGTGATACTTTATATCCATACCGCCTTGTCATAAGAAGTCCTTCATTTTTTTTGTGGAATGATTTAATAATATTAGGATATTTTTTCATTAGTTCATCACATAAACGACCACTTTTATCAGTTGATCCATCATCAACCAATATTATTTCTACATCACCTCTTTTATTATTATCAATTTGCATTATGAATGACATCACACATTGTTCTAAGTATTTTTCAACATTATATACTGGTATTATTATACTAATTAGCATATAAACTCCTAATTTTTGTCCTTCATGGATTATTTTTTATATATTCTTCAACATTTTCATACATTTCTCTCCAATTTTTCCATTCCTGAAGAAACTGAAGAAACTTCTTTCCATGCGAATGCATCACTAATAAATTTGGCACACTTGCTATATAAAATCCACTTTTAATTATTCTATATGCAACTTCAACATCTTCTCCTCCATGCCCTAACTTCTCTGAAAAAGGATATTTTCTTAGAAGTTCTCTTCGCGCCAATGCATTACTGCAACTAAAAATACCCGGATGTATTTCCTGTTCTAATTTGATTCTAGGCATCATTATTCTACTCTTTATGTATCCCAGTCCATTAAACATTTTCTCAGAAAAGCTCCCATCTGGAAGTGCTATAACTTCTCCATAACAACCACCAATTCTTTCGTCCTGGAATACTTTATTTGCAAGTTCTAAGTAATTGTTTCTTTTAGGAACAGAATGTCCACTCAAAAAACACACAATTTCACCAGTTGCGTATTCTACACATTTATTACTGGCAAAACTATAATTAAACTCTTTTTTCTCAATCTGTTCTATTCTAACATCATAATTTTGTGCAATTTTTATTGTATTATCAGTTGATTGTGAATCTAAAATAATAACCTCAAAATTAGAATATGTTTGTTTATTCAAACTTTTCAGCACTTCACCAATATGTTTTTCTTCATTATATGTTCTAATAACTACGCTAATTTTATAATCCATATTAAATTTACCTAACCACTAATTCGTCCACAATTTTTTCTAGTTTCTTATTAAATTTCGCATTATTACTACTCATTTCATGTTCCATTCCAGCAACAATCTGATCATAATTAATTATAAGATCTTTCAACTTATCTACATCTTCAACAGGTATAATTGTTCCCATTCTTTCAGCTACATTTCTAGCAAATTCCACCTGGTGATTATTAACATGTTCATTAAACTGCTGTTGACGAGGTACAACAATCGGAGTCTTGCCAAGCTGTAATGGCATGATAAAACTTGCAGGTCCACCGTGCGTAATTACTATCCGAGCATCTTCTACATTTTTAAGCATCTGTTGATATGGAATCAACTTACTCCATTTGCAATACTTAGGCTCATAAGTACTAAATCCAGTCTGAATGATAACTTCTTCGGTAATCACACCATCTCTTTTCAACTCATCTATTTTCTTTACAAGCCTATTAAATGGCTGTTCATGCGTTCCTACTGTCACAAAAATCATTTTGACATCCTCACTTTTTAAAAAATACTACCTAAATTAATGGCTTTTGGATATACTTTTTTCTGTTCCTCCCACTGAACTATAAATCTATCTGTGACTGGATAAACCATTTTTCCAGTCACAGTTGGCTTATCAATTCTATCAAAAACTTCAATATAAACAAGTTTTGCTCCAAATAATTTACCCAGATAAAAGAATGGAACTGCAACTGCTGCACCACAAGAAATAATCAAATCTGGCTTTTCTTTTTGCAAAATCTCCCATGCAATTTTAGTATTTTTGAGCAATGCTTTTAAGCTACGATTAGTAGGATAATAACACGGATACATTTTTTCCTTATCCAATAAACTTCTTGCATCTTCTTTATCAAATGTAACCCAAAATCTATCTTTATTTTCCCAAAAAGGTTTTAACATATATAAGTGAGTTAAATGTCCTCCTGAAGAACCTACAAGGCATACTTTCATTGTTTATCCTCTCTTTAGAAATATATTTCACACAACTACGCCGGCCTTTTGGCCAGCGTAAATGGCTGTTACTTATTTGTTTCATTTCTGAGTAATCTATTTCTCACACCGATCCCTCACTCTTCAACACCGAAGTCACCGTCTTCAGTAATATCTTCACATCCAACCCAATCGACCAGTTCTCGATATACTCTGTATCCAGTTTCACGACTTCTTCAAAATCGGTAATATCACTCCTGCCGCTTGCCTGCCACATTCCGGTGATTCCCGGTTTGATCGACATACGGCTTCTGTGGTGAAGTTCATACTTTTCCCATTCATCAACTGTCGGTGGTCTTGTTCCCACCAGGCTCATATCGCCTTTCAGGACGTTCCAGAACTGTGGGAACTCATCCAGGGATGTCTTACGGATAAAGTTTCCGATTCCTTTTGGATTACCGTTTTTATCTTTCTTCTCGCTGCCGATGATTCGTGGATCGTAGTCCATCTTGAACATCAGGCCTTCCATCTTGTTCTGGCTCATCAGTTCTGCTTTTCTCTCTTCGGCATCCATGTACATGCTGCGGAATTTATAGATTTTGAACTTCTTTCCGTTCTTGCCGATACGCACCTGTGAGAAGAAAATCGGTCCCGGGGATTTGATGTAGATCATCGGTCCTATGACAATGATCAGGATCACAGTAAGCAGGCAGCCGACAATTCCTCCGGCAATATCCATCAGCCTCTTGTAGAGCAGCTGTTTCGGTGATGCGGTATTGATACTGGATGTAATTACCGAATAGCCGCCGATTTTTTCTATAAAATTCTTTCCGCTGAGTGATTTTTCCATCTCACCCAGGCTGAGATGTACGGTCAGTCCCATGGTGATGATCTCATCGATCAGCTTCTGTGGATATGGTTCTGTCTCGCTGATCTTGACAAAGACTTCGTCAACCCATTCATGACAGAGATATTCACTGATCGTGTCCATATTTCCGACAACCGGTATTCCTGCGATTTCTTTTACACCCGGATTGTCATCAATGAGCGCGAGCCCATTGATGGAAAAGTTCTGGATCGGACCGCTCAGGATCTTTTCAATCGTCTCTTTTGCTTCGGCGAGACTTACCACAACGACCATGGACTTTTCTTTCTTTTTGGTCGCATTCTTTTTCAGGACATTTTCTTTGTGCCATACCCTGCCGACGTAGTCAAAGCATAAATACAAAAATGCGGTATAGAACAACGTTAATCTGGAATAGCTGACTGCCTGCTGTGTTGCAAAGAGATACAGGACAGACAGCAGCATGACCATCAATACATGCTTGGCTGTCTTGGTAAATTCTATGTAATAGCCTCGTTTCAGGATATCCTGATAGGACTGTCCCAGAAACATGACCACGATCTGGCACAGCATAAATACAAAGGCTACTGTGCGGTAAATCTGATCACTGTACGGGTTTTCCAACCCCTGTCGTACTAAGTATGCAACTACAAAGGCAAGCTGAAGGCAGAAAATATCCAGAAGGATAAAATCCCAGTGTTTCAGCCACCCCTGTGGTGATTTCTTATACATACGCTTCCCCCTTACAAAAATCTTTCTATATTTTACAGATTTCGGATTCTGCTGTAGTCCCGAGATCATCGCTGCCATACAGTTCCCTGCAGCAGTCTCTGCACAGCTGTCCGGCTCCCGGAATATAACATTTCCGTTCACTGACCGGCATCTGCACCGGTACATCAGTAACGACACCACAGAGCACGCATCTCTCGAACGAATTCTCTTCAGAATCCATCTGTAATTTTTTCTCTTTTCTGTCGAAGAAAAATTTCTTTTTCATATTCTTTCCTTATATTTATAACTTATCTAATATGTAACAAATTTAAAATCTGAATGATTTCAGATCTTAAATTTGCTGCATATTATTTACCTGTGTTCTGTTTCGTGAATTTCTCTCTGGAATTCTTCCACAGACATATTTTCATTGCCGGTCGGCTTATTCCCTACCGGATGGAAAGTCGGTACGATTTCCTCCACCATCTCAACGATGTGCGGATTGTTCTCGTAACTTGCCTGTGCCAGCTCTGTCAGCTGACCAAGGAATTTACTGATGTCAAACGGAATCGGCTTACCAATGTGAATCAAGTCATTGTCTGTCTTCTTCATTCCCTCTTCTGCCATCAGCTTCTCTTCGTAAAGCTTCTCACCAGGACGCAATCCTGAATAAACGATTGGAATTTCCACATCCGGTTCATATCCGGAAAGTTTGATCAGGTTTCTCGCAAGACTGTCGATCTTGACCGGTTCACCCATATCCAGAACGAAGATTTCACCGCCCCAGGCATAGGTTCCTGCCTGAAGTACCAGGCTGACTGCCTCCGGGATCGTCATGAAGTATCTCACGATATCCGGATGTGTAACTGTCACCGGGCCGCCCGCTTCAATCTGTTTCTTAAAGAGTGGAATAACCGATCCGTTGCTTCCAAGAACATTTCCAAATCGAACTGCCACAAACTGTGTTCCCTGTCGGTCTTTGTTCTTGACGCTCTCGATATGTACGCTGGAACGCTCTTCCGGCCGGCTCTTCATGGCCGCCGTCGTCCTGTCTCCCGGAATCTGATCCTCGAAGTATTTATCCATGTGTGCATGAAGAAGTGGAAGGACATCCATTCTGCCGGCCTTGCTCACTGCATCCATACTCTGGATGACCATTTCGCAGAGACGTTTGCTTGCGCCCATGATGTTGGTCGGATTTACTGCCTTATCCGTACTGATCAGGATAAATCTTGATGCACCGTGCTTCAGTGCCGCATACGCTGTTTTGTATGTACCGATCACATTGTTCTTGATGGACTCGTTCGGGCTTGTCTCCATAAGCGGCACATGTTTGTGTGCTGCTGCATGATATACGATTTCCGGCTTGTATTTCTCGAACACCATATTGATTCTTCGGCTGTCTCTGACAGATCCGATCAGCACAACGAGGTTGAGGTTTTTGTACTTACGTCTCAGTTCCTGTTCGATATCGTATGCATTATTCTCATAGATATCAAAAATGATCAGCTGTTTCGGTTCATGACCTGCGATCTGCCGGCAAAGCTCACTTCCAATAGAGCCACCGCCGCCGGTAACAAGGATTGTTTTTCCTTTAATGTACTGGAAGATCTCTTCCATGTTTACTTTGATCGGATCTCTTCCAAGCAGATCTTCGACTGCTACTGCTTTCATCTTGCTTAAGGAAACCTGTCCGTTTGCCAGCTGGAATACTCCCGGCAAAGTCTTGAGTTCACATTTTGTTTCCTTACAGATATTGAGGATATCTCTTCTGTCCTCCACCCGTGCGGTAGGGATTGCAAAAAGGATCTGGTCAATGTTGTATTTCTCGACGTTTGCCATGATGCTGTCACGTCCGCCGACGATAGGAACTCCTTCTGTCAGACGTCCCCATTTGTTCGGGTTGTCATCGATCACACAGCATGGCTTAGCAGTTGCCTTGACGGATGTTTTCAGCTCCCTCAGGATCATCTGCCCGGCTGCACCGGCACCAATGATCATAGTTCTGTGTGTTGCCATCGCATCCTTTTCGCGTTTGGCACGCTCCAGTGTGATATAACGATACATAAAGCGGACTGCCACGGTTAGGATAAACTGTGAAATGCATCCTACGATATAATAGGAACCGGGCATTCGCTCATAAAATGTCGTGATCCCGACTACCTGAAATACTGTTGTGACCACCGTTGCCACAAAAATGCGGTTCAACTCGGTAAAGCTGGCGAAACGCCATACGCTGTTATACATATGTGCCACATAAAACACGATCAGTGAAAATGCCGTATAAAAAGGCGCAAACCTCAGGAATGCACTTAAATAATTCTCTGGTATGCTGGAATAGGCCAGATCAAATCTCAGTAAGAGGCCAAAAAAATACGAAAAGTTGATTGCGACAATGTCGTAGATGATCAGATAAAATGCGATAATTTTCCAATGTTCGATTGGTTTTCTTTTTCTTACGCTGTTGCTCATTTTCTTCCCCCGTCTGTTTTATAAACATCTGCATTTTATCACATAAACATATTTCTGTAAACCCCTTGGGATCTGGTTTTACCCCCCCCCCGATGCGAAAATTTCTCGAAAAATCACGGAGTTTTTATGCCAAAAAACAAAGAAGATCAGGAACTCCATGCCGGTTCCTGACCTTCCTAGTTTTTATATAATAATACACACCATGCCGCCTTTGCTGTCGTTGACGATCTTCTGCATGGTGTCCTGCAGTTTGGACTGGCTCTCTTCTCCAATGGAAGTCAGTTTGCTTCGGATGCCGTCCTGCACCAGCTGTTCTATGGATTTTCCAAATATATTCGTTTCCCAGATGCTTTCGCCGCGCTGTCCGCTTTCGCCGATATACTGGATCAGATCCTTTGCCTGCTGCTCAGTTCCCACGATCGGAGCGATTTCTGTTTCTATGTTAGCTTTGATCATGTGGATAGAAGGGCTCTTGGATTTTATCCGGACACCGTACTTGCTGCCCTGCCGTATGACGGACGGTTCCTCAATCTGGATCTCGCCAAGTTCTGGCACTACCACACCGTAGCCGCTTTCTCTCACAGACTCCAACGCCGCCTGCACTTTGACGTATTGTTCTTTCATTGCCGCGAGTTCTTTCATCGTATGGATCAGATCATATTCTGTTTCCATCTGGATACCGCTCATTTCACTTAACATACGATAATAATATTCGTCCCTGATCTGAATTCGTATACGCACTTTTCCACTAGACAGACTGACCTCCTCCAACAGGACATCCTGCACAAAAGGAGCTGTCAGCTGAACAGATTCCCGGGTTATATTTTTAATATGAAGTAATTTTTTCATCTGTTCGCGTATCTGCTCCAGCAGCTTCAATTTCAGCTCATGATCATTCGGCAGCATTTCCACCCATTTTGGTACGAAGAACTGAATCTCACTTACCGGAAATTCATACAGTATATTGGAAAGGATTCTGGTGACATCTTCTTTTCGCAGCTGCTCGCAGTTGGCTGCCATAGTCGTTACACCATATTTATTCTGCAGATTTCTGACAAGTTCCTGCGTTTCTTCTTTATATGGCATCTGGGAGTTTACAAGAATCAGAAATGGTTTGCCCTGTTTTTTCAGAAGGTTTATAGTCAGTGCCTCTGCATCAGCGAAATTTTCTCTTGGAAGTTCGCCGAAGCTTCCATCTGTCGTAACCACCAGTCCGATCGTTGCATGTTCCTGAATGACTTTGCGTGTGCCAGTCTCTGCTGCTTCATGAAAAGGAATCGCTTTTTCAAACCATGGAGTTTTTACCATGCGTTCTCTTCCGTCTTCAATGTGGCCGCTCGCATCTTTTACGAGAAATCCTACGCAGTCAATCAGACGGATCCGTACTTTCTGATCATCCCCTAAATTTACATTCACTGCTTCTTTTGGGATAAATTTGGGTTCTACGGTTGTGATGAGCTTCCCGGAACCGCTTAAAGGGAGCTGATCACGCACTTCCGCCTGTTTTGCCGGTTCCATATCCGGCAGTGCCACCAGCTCCATAAATCTCCGGATAAATGTGGATTTTCCTGTACGGACTGGGCCAACAACGCCTATGTATATGTCACCGCCGGTACGTGCCTGAATATCCCGGTAAACCTGAAAATTTTCCATATAAAAAAGCCCCCTTGCATATATTCACACAATCCCATGTATTGTTATAATATATGTCCTGGGGGCTTTGGTTATGATTTTTTATTATGCTCTTTGAGATAGGCTTCTCTTCCCTGCTCATAAAGGTTGTTACCTTCACAGTCAATGATGACCACCAGCGGCATCTCTTCTACATAAAGTCTGCGGAGTGCTTCGGACTGAAGGTCTTCGTAGGCAACAAGTTCTGCTTTCTTGATGCATTTCGCAAGAAGTGCTCCTGCCCCGCCGATCGCTCCGAAATAAACGCCACTGTATTTCTTCATAGCCTCTACGACTTCCGGAAGACGGGCGCCTTTTCCGATCATGCCACGGGCTCCTACAGACATCATGGCTGGTGCATAAGCATCCATACGGCCGCTGGTAGTTGGGCCTGCGGAACCGATGACCTGACCCGGTTTTGCAGGGGTCGGGCCTACATAATAGATTGTGGCATCCTTTGGATCAAACGGAAGTTCTTCTCCTCTGGCAAGTGCTTCGCACATTCTCTTGTGACCGGCATCACGGGAGGTATAGATTGTTCCTGTCAGATAAACGGTGTCACCTGCATGGAGTGTCCTCGCAAGTTCTTCGGTAAGTGGTAATGTAATATGACGTTCCATCTTAGATCACCTCCGTTTTGTGCCGTGTTACGTGGCAGCTGATGTTGATCGCACATGGCATACCGGCAATGTGAGTCGGCATTGTTTCGATGTTCAGACCGATTGCAGTCGTCTTTCCGCCAAATCCCTGTGGACCGATCCCAAGCTGGTTGATCTTCTCGAGCATTTCTTTCTCGAGGTCTGCATAATATGGATCTTCGTTCTCGGAATCTACCGGGCGCATCAGGGCTTTCTTAGCAAGAAGGGCAGCTTTATCAAAAGTTCCTCCGATTCCAACGCCAACAACCATCGGTGGACATGGGTTCGGTCCGGCTGTTTCGACTGTTTCAAGGATAAAATCCTTGATTCCCTCGATGCCGGCAGACGGCTTAAACATACGGATAGCACTCATGTTTTCGCTTCCGAAGCCTTTGGGGCCAACTGTGATCTTGATGTTTTCGCCTGGTACGATTTCTGTATAAAGCATCGCCGGAGTATTGTCTCCAGTATTTCCTCTGCGGACCGGATCCTCACTACGGATTTGCGGAGATAGCCGTTGGTGTATCCTCTGCGGACGCCTTCATTAACTGCTTCGGTGAGGTCTCCGCCTACAATATGTACGTCCTGTCCGATTTCGAGGAATACACATGCCATTCCGGTATCCTGGCAGATTGGCACCTGTTCATTCTCTGCAATCTGGTAGTTTTCGATGATATTATCCAGAATTCCACAGGCAATCTCGCCATCCTCACTTGCACGACAGGCCTGGATAGATTTCTTGATGTCGTCCGGAAGCACCTGATTGGCTTCGATACAAAGCCGCTCGATGGTGTCCGTGATCACTGATGCTTGTATTTCACGCATATCCTTGCACCTCTTTATATTTTTTCTTTATATTTTATTGTATCGTATCGGGAATTATTGTGCAAGGGAGAGTTTACTACCCGGAGCTCCTAATGAAATGCGGCATAATGAATCTATTTGTTTTTTTGAGGGTATGTTTAATAGAACTATATATGTAAAAACAGCCGGGAGCTACGAGATTTGAGCATAGTAACCTCACGAGGCTTCCAGGAATTCTTTCGTTCTAGTGATAACTGCGTTGCTCTGTCTGAGCAAAGCGAGTTTGCAAAAGCAGTTATCCATAGGCGAACGAAAGAATTTCGGAAACGCAAGTGGGTTACAATTGATCAAAATCGTAACTCCCAGCGTATTATCTCTATATTACTCTCTCATCATACCCTCAAGTTAAAAATCAATAAAACTCATTATGAAGCAGTTCATGCTCCTTGCCTTTGAGAAGTCCCTGGTAAAGTTCGAGTACCATCGGGTTCTCATCGGATTTCTTAATAATCGTTGTATTATCCGCATTGTACAGACCTCTGGCTCTGGCAGCTTTTGTTCTGTCACCGGATCTTGTCGGCTGGCCACCACCCATGATACAGCCACGACGACATGCCATAACTTCGATCAGATGATACTCTGCTTCGCCGTTCTTTACACGATCCATAACGATTCTTGCATTGGCAAGTCCGCTGGCTACGCAGATCTTGATTTCCATTCCTTTGTATGGTACAGAGAATTCCTTGATTCCCTCGTCTCCACGTACACCACACTCGGAGATTTCTCTCATTGTTTCTTTACTGTGGTCCGGAGTCAGACGACGAAGAACTGCCTCTGTAACACCACCGGTAACACCAAAGATAACTCCACCGCCGGAACCGAATCCAAACGGCATATCACATGCTTCTGGCTCAAGTCCTGCAAAGTCAAGGCCAAAGTTGTCGATCATACGAAGAAGCTCTGTGGTTGTGATAACGATATCGGTATCTTTCTCACCATGTGTATAGCTGTTCGGACGAACGGCTTCTGCCTTCTTAGCCGTACATGGCATAATGGAAACCATTACAGTCTTCTTTCCCTGAGCATGTTCCGGATCACGGAAGTATTCCTTAATAACAGCAGAAAGCATTCCCTGTGGGGATCTGCAGGTAGAAATATTCGGAATATAATCCTTATACTGATCTGTAATAAATTTCACCCATGCCGGACAGCAGGATGTCAGGAGCGGAAGTTTCTCACCTTTTTCAATACGGTTAAGGAATTCTGCACTTTCTTCCATAATCGTAAGGTCAGCACTGAATGTGGTATCATAAACTTCATCAAATCCCATGCGATGAAGCGCATTGACGATCTTACCCATTACACTGCGGCCCTTCTGGAGTCCGTAATGATCGCCCACTGCAACACGTACCGCAGGTGCAATCTGCGCAACTACACGGATATCCGGATCTGCAAGTGCCTTAAAGACTTTGTCTGTATTCGTGTGGATGGAAATAGCTCCTGTCGGACAGAATGCACGACACTGTCCACAGTTTACGCACTGTGTCTCTGCAATCTTTTTATTGAATGCAGGCATAACCATTGCTTCTGTTCCACGGAATGCAAATCCAAGTGCACCGATTCCCTGAATTTCCTCGCAGGCACGTACACAGTTTCCGCAGAGGATACATTTATTCGGATCGCGAACGATAGACGGAGAACTGAAATCCAGCTCATGCTGCTCTCTTGTGTTCTGGAAACGTACGGTTCTTACGCCGAGACGATGTGCCAGTTCCTGAAGGACACACTCACCACTCTTGATACAGGTTGTACAGTCACGGCAGTGTGCTGCAAGGAGCAGTTCCACGATCAGTTTACGATAGTTTCTTAATTTATTTGTGTTAGTATGAATAACCATACCATCGCGCGGTACTTCTGAACAGGAAGCAAAGGTTTTGCCTCTGTCGTCCTCTACTGTACATAAACGGCATGCTCCAAATGTAGAGAGCTCTGAATGATAGCACAGTGTCGGAATATCAATGCCTGCGTTACGGATAACGGTCAGGACGTTTTTTTCATCGGTAAATTCAACTTTTCTACCGTCAATTGTCATTGTACCCATAATTCAGCCTCCTTCCTATGCTTCCACATAAACCGCATCAAAGTTACAGTTATCTTTACAGGAACCGCATTTGATACATACGTCATTGTTGATGTGATACGGAGATTTGATCTTTCCGCTGATTGCACCTGCCGGGCAGTTCTTCGCGCACTTACCGCAGCCAATACAGAATTCCGGATTAATGTGGAATTTACGAAGTGCTGTACAGACTTTTGCACGGCATTTCTTATCCTTAATATGTTCCTCGTATTCATCACGGAAGCGTTTCAGAGTACTGATAACCGGAAGCGGTGCACTCTTGCCAAGTCCGCAGAGAGCCATGCTCTGTACCATAGTAGCAAGCTCTTCCAGTTCATCAAGGTCTGACATTTCACCTTTACCATCTACGATTCTCTCGAGAATCTCCAACATACGCTTTGTTCCTTCACGACACGGAACGCATTTACCACAGCTCTCACGCTGTGTAAAGTTCATAAAGAATCTGGCAACCTCAACCATACAGGTATTTTCATCCATAACTACCAGGCCACCGGAACCCATGATCGCATCGAGTGATTTAACGGAGTCAAAGTCAAGCGGACGGTCGATCTGATCTTCGATCAGACATCCACCGGATGGTCCACCGATCTGTACACCTTTGAAGGCAGCTCCGCTCTTCAGGCCACCACCGATATCATAAATGATATGACGAAGACTGGTACCCATTGGTACTTCGATCAGACCTGTGTTTTCGATTGCACCGGTCAGGGAGAAGGTCTTGGTTCCCGGGCTTCCTTCTGTTCCAATGGTACGGAACCAGTCAGCACCCTGAAGAATGATCTTCGGAACGTTTGCATAAGTTTCTACGTTATTCAGAACGGTAGGTTTCTCCCAGAGACCTTTTTCTACTGTACGCGGTGGTTTGACACGCGGCATGCCTCGCTTACCTTCGATGGATGCAGTGAGGGCAGAACCTTCACCACAAACAAAGGCACCTGCACCACGATTGATATGTAAATGGAAATTCACACCGGAACCAAGGATATTGTCACCAAGCAGTCCATAAGCTTCAGCCTGTTCGATAGCCATACGGAGACGTTTAACGGAAAGCGGATATTCTGCACGAACATAAATGTATCCGTTCTCTGCGCCAACTGCGTATGCGGCAATGGTCATACCTTCGATCATCTTATATGGATCACCTTCCATTACGGAACCATCCATGAATGCACCCGGGTCACCTTCATCACCATTACATACTACATAACGAACTTTTTCTTTCTGACGAGCAACCTGAGACCATTTTTTACCAGCCGGGAAACCAGCTCCGCCTCGTCCGCGAAGTCCGGATTTTGTTACTTCATCGATAACATCCTGTGGGGACATATCGAAGAAAGCTTTTGCCATAGCCTGAAAACCGCCAACAGCAATATATTCATCAATGGATTCTGCATTAATATTACCACAGTTCTCAAGAACGATTCTTGTCTGCTGATTCAGGAAAGGAATGTCAGAAGGATGTGGACAGGCGGTATCATGATCACGATAAAACAGTCTGCTTACCGGCTCTCCTTCCATAACAGTACGCTCTACGATCTCTTTACAGTCTTCTACCTGTACATGAACATACTGATAATCATAAGGTTCAATCTTCATCAGAGGTCCTAATTCACAAAGGCCCTGACATCCTGTCTTAACAACACCGACATGCGGAACATCTTTTTGCATTTCCACGCTTACCCAGTCAAGATTCTCGCACAGTTTCGCCATCTCGTCATAAATCTTCTGTGCGCCGGAAGCGATACATCCGGTACCGGAACAGACAAGCACACGACAGGTAAAAGATTCCAGGGTATTTTTTGCTTCAGCCTGCTTATTGAGCAGATCTTCTTTACTCACAATACTCATACCGTCTCACCTCTCAATTCATTTAACAGATCGATTGCCTTTTCTGGTGTCATTTTCGGATGTACTTCGTCGTTTACTGTAAGGGTTGGCGCCAATCCGCATGCACCAAGGCAGGATACAGTTTCTACCGTAAAGAGCATATCATCCGTTGTATGCTTCTTGTTACTGAGTCCAAGTTCCTTCATAAGAGCTTCTTTAACCGGCATGGATTTACGCACATGACAGGCTGTTCCATCACAGACTTTGATGACGTATTTTCCTTTTGGCTCAAAGGAAAAGTTCTCATAGAAAGTGGCTACACTGTAAGCCTTTGCTTCTGTAACTCCAATCTTGGATGCAACATACGTCAGAAGCTCTCCAGGAAGATAACGGTACTCCGCCTGGATATCCTGCATGATTGGGATCAATGATGCAGGTTTCGGTCCGTAATGCTCGATGATCTCATCTGTCTTCGCGTAATAAGACTGATCTAACATTCAATTCCCTCCTTGTTTAAAAATAAATTTTCCTGTGCTAATTGTTTTTGTCTATTTTACACAGCTTTGCTATATTTGATTATACATTAAATATATATTTTAAACAAGAAAAATATCGAAAATTTGAATTAATTTATTTAATTTTTTATTTTTCGCAACTATTTTCGTGATTTTTTTAACATGTTGCATAATTTTTTATCAATCTTGTTTTTAGTTCTCCTTCGTTTTATTGTCATATAATCTTCTGTGCATCCGTCTGTTTTGTGCCTGCAAAAATACATGATCTTAGTTGATTTTAGAATTTCTTTCCTATATTATAATGTCAGGTAGATAAAAATATTTTTCAGTTATCCGGTTTATGGCAGTTCATTCTGTTTTTCCATGTAATACTGTCAGCTGAATAACTGCAATACGATAGAAGGAGATATACATATGCGAAATTATGACACACCTGTCAGAGCAATCCGCCACAAGGTTTATGTCGAAGTAGCCAAAGCCGGATTTGAATCCACTGACGAAACCCTGATTCATGATATTGAAGCTATTCCTTATAATATCGTAGAGGAAAAAGCCAAATACCGTGAAAGTATTTACAGAGAACGTGCCGTTGCCAGCGAGCGGGTTCGTCTTGCAATGGGCCTCTCTCTTCGCCCGGAAAACAAAGCTGTCCATCTGACCGACGGTCTGGCAGCCAGCAACATCGATGAGAAATATTACGAGCCGCCTCTTATGCAGGTCATTCCATCTGCATGCGCAGCCTGTCCGCCAAACAAATATATTGTCAGCAATATGTGCCGCGGCTGTGTCGCTCATCCATGTATGCAGGCCTGTCCAAAGGGTGCGATTTCCATGAAAGATGGAAAATCTTATATTGATCAGGACAAATGTATCAAGTGTGGCAAATGTAAAGCCGCCTGTCCTTATGATGCTATCTCTCACAATATCCGTCCATGTGAACAGGCCTGTGGTGTCAAGGCAATCGGAAGTGATGAGCAGGGACGTGCAAGTATCCTGGAGGACAAATGCGTTTCCTGTGGTATGTGTATGGTAAGCTGTCCATTCGGTGCGATTTCTGATAAATCTCAGATTTTCCAGCTGGCTCATGCACTTCGTGGTGGTGAAAAAATCATTGCCATCATCGCTCCGGCTTATATCAGCCAGTTCGGTGATGATGTGACTCCTGGCAAATTCAAGACAGCTCTGCAGGTTCTTGGTTTTTCTGATGTCCATGAGGTTGCATTCGGTGCTGATGTCGGAGCAATTGCAGAGGCGCATCATTATGCCGAAAAGGTTGCCACCGGAGAACTTCCATTTCTCCTGACTTCCTGCTGTCCTTCCTGGTCCATGATGGCAAAGAAATTCTTCCCGACCATGATCGACAATATTTCTCAGGAACTGACACCGATGGTTGCCACTGCCCGCAAGGTAAAACAGGAGCAGCCAGATGCAAAGGTTGTATTTGTTGGTCCATGTGCATCCAAGAAGCTGGAAGCTATGCGCCGCACCGTCCGCAGTGATGTTGATTTTGTCCTTACATTCGAGGAACTGGATGCCATGTTTGATGCACGCGAAATCGATCCTGCTTCTTTCGAAGAGGATGGTTCTCTTCATGATGCGACTGCTGCAGGACGTGGTTATGCTGTTGCAGGTGGTGTTGCAGGTGCGATCGAAGCCTGCCTTAAGGAATATTATCCGGATGTACCGGTTCATATCGAACATGCAGAGAGTCTTGCTGAATGTAAAAAAGTCCTCGCGCTTGCCAAAGCAGGCAAACTCAAGGGCTGTATGATCGAAGGTATGGCCTGTCCGGGCGGATGTATGGGTGGTGCCGGAACAAATGTACCAGTTGCCAAATCATCCAAAGAACTGAAGAAGTTCCTGGCCGGATGTACGAAGAAGCTTCCGCCAAAGGAACTTGTAGATATTGAACTGAAGTGAAAAAGAGTGGGGCCATGTGCCTCACTCTTTTTCGTTGCTCACTCCGCTTTCAGATCACTGAGCAATTTTCTGAGTTTTTCTCCATAGTTAGATCCGGCGGCCCAGCCTCCCCCGTTCGGGTTCTCCTGCTGCCCCAGCCATTCTACATATGGAGCACTCCCTCTGGTCACCATGTCAAATCGAGTATCCACAAGGTCCTGATTCAGTGCATCTTCGCATGCATAAGCTTTGAGATGCTGTACCTGTGCGCGGATCCCGGTCCGCACATCCGGGTAAGATACTCCGGCAACGCCCCCGCCGGTCGTTCCAATGCCAGCGAAATTATATTGAGATATTCCGGAATCACCACCGTACTGCAGCCATCCGGTCTCTAGCATCGCCTGTTCAAAAACGACTTCTCCACGGACGCCTTCTGCATTCGCTTCTTCCAGGATGATCGTACAAAAATCATCTATGGTCGCTGCGCCACCATCTTTTAATGAAGCTGAAGGATATTCTGCTCCATGTTCTTCATACTGCGAAGTCATCTGTGCAAGAGAAACGGTCGTATCTCCCATGATCGTATAATATCCATAAGTGTTATCTGTAGAATCATCTACAAAATCCGGATCAGAAGTAAAATCCGGTACCTCCAGACTGGACGGCTTGTGAATCTGTCCCTCACCGGAATGATCGACTTCCTCACTGTCTGCTGTAGTGGCTGAACTCCCGAAAACACTCCCGGATGTTCCATCCTCTTCGGCCACCTCAATCTCTGCCCCAGATGCCAAACAAGGTGCCCCAGTTATAAGGGCACCCGTCAGTATTATCTGAGAACAAAAGAGCATCGCTTTTTTGTTTCTGATCATCCATTAACCTTTCTCATTGCTGCTTCTACTACATGTCCTACCAGAACAGATGTTGTAACGCTTCCAACACCGCCCGGTACCGGAGTGATCGCATCAACGATCGGCTCAACTGCTGCATAGTCAACATCGCCGCAAAGTTTGCCTTCTGCATTTACGTTGATTCCTACATCGATGATCGTCTGTCCTTCTCTGACATATTCAGCACCTACAACACCTGCGCGTCCTGCAGCTACGATCACGATATCAGCTTCTTTTGCTACAGATGGCATATCTACTGTTTTTGTATGGCAGATAGTTACTGTTGCGTTTTTCTTAACCAGCATCATTGCTGCCGGTTTACCAACTACAAGGCTTCTTCCGATAACAACGGCTTTTTTACCTGTGCAGTCGATTCCGTAATGATCCAGGATTTCCATGCATGCCTGCGGTGTACATGGCGGGAAACCGATTTTCTTTCCTGTATAAACGCCAGACATGGAAAGGTCTGTCATACAGTCAACGTCTTTTTCTGCTGCAAGTGCATTTTCGATCACTGCCTGATCCAGATGTTTCGGCAGCGGACGGAACAGAAGAACGCCATGAATATGGTCATCTTTATTTACTTTGTCAATTGTTGCAAGAAGTTCTTCCTGTGATACATCTCCTGGAAGAAGGATTTTTTCACATGCTACCCCAAGTGTTTCGCAACGTTTTGTTGCACCTTTTTCGTAAGAAATATCACTTGGATTTTCACCTACACGAATGATGCACAGAGTCGGGTTAACACCTTTTCCCTGTAACTCAGCTACATTGGCTTTGATTCTTTCATTCAGTGCTGCTGTTACTTCTTTACCTAATAACTGCTTTGCCATTTTAACTATTTCCTCCGCTCATTATTTGTTGCTTCACAAATGTGAATTACTCTGCAATACACGCTTAGCGCAATCCGTATTTCTATTTAAGGCGTCCGAGAACGCTTTCGAATGTTTCATCTGCAATCTTTGTGTATTTTTCAAGCATTGCATCTGCTTTTTTGTTGAGTTCTTCAGCATATTCTCTGTTTGCCATAGATTTCGTATTGATGTATACGTTCAGGCTTGCACCCTGTAATGCTGCTTTGCAGAAAGCTGCACCAACACCGGCATCGCTGATCGCCAGTTTGGATCCTTTGGCAGCAAACTCTACGATCAGATCAATTGCTTCACAGCATTTTTCCATGATTTCCATCGGAACAGAGCATGCATCTTTCAGAACGATTTCCATAACACGTGCTTTTTCTGCTTTTTCTTCCTCTGTTTCTCTTGGCATGCCATATGCTTTGGAAAGTGGTTCAAAAACTTCTGCATCTCTTTCAATCAGACTCAGAAAATCTTTCTGAAGCTGGTCGCATTTTGCTTTCAGCTCCCACATTTCATCTTCTACATCTGCATATTTCTTTTTGCCTACCGTAAGGCTGCCTACCATGTTGCCAAGTGCAGTTCCGACTGCACCAACCAGTGCAGAAGCTCCGCCGCCACCCGGTACCGGGGCTTTTGAAGCAAGCACTTCAACAAACTCTGTACATGTACTTGTTGAGAATCCCATTTTTTCTCCTCCTAGAAAAAACATTTTTAAGATGGATATCTTAATATTCTTTTCTTCTTTTCTTATAATAATATTTTTAGGATGAATCCTAAGACCTGTTCATATTTGGAAATATGAGAAACCTACGAGGGGAGTCGCTCAGAGTTGCGGAGGCCGCTCTCCCCTCGCGCACCCCACCGGGCCACGCAATCAGGAAATATACTGCATTGGCAGTCAACGTTACCTGTCGATACCAACACCACATACTCCCTGACTCCTGCTACAACAAGCTTTCAAACATAGCCGATAGGATACTCACTTCTCCTAAACGACATGTTTTTCAGCGTGGCCAAGCAGGGGGAGTCTGAGGGGGACCTTCGGCCTCGCAACTGTGAGATGGTCCCCCTCAGAGGTTTTCTTGGTTTCCAAACCATAATTTACCTTGCTTTACAAAGCAAAAAAAACAAAGTCTTTTCCAATCCGCTTTTATCAGAAAAGTCCAGTGATTTTTCCGGTCTCGTCTACATCAATTCTCTCTGCAGCCGGTACTTTTGGCAGTCCTGGCATGGTCATGATCTCGCCTGTCAGAGCTACGATGAAACCTGCACCTGCGGAGATCTTCAGGTTACGTACAGTAACTTCGAAGTCTGTTGGTGCACCGAGTTTGGTCTGGTCATCTGTCAGACTATACTGTGTCTTAGCTACACAGATCGGGCAGTTGCCAAAGCCAAGAGCTTCGAGCTGTTTTGCCTGTTTCTGAGCATTTGCTGTCAGGACAACTCTCTTACCACCGTATACTTTCTGTACGATCTGGTTCAGTTTGTCTTCGATAGAGCCTTCCAGTTCATATGCATAGGAGAAGTCGTTCGGTTCTTCTACCAGACGAAGAACTTCTTCTGCAAGTTTCACTCCACCTTCGCCGCCTTTTGCCCATACTTCAGAAAGTGCAACGTTTACGCCGAGTTCTTTACATTTTGTTTCTACAAGGTCAAGTTCTGCCTTTGTATCTGTCGGGAATGCATTGATAGCAACTACGCAAGGAAGTTTGTATACATTCTTGATATTGCTTACATGTTTCAGAAGGTTTGGAAGTCCTTTTTCCAGTGCTTCCAGGTTTTCATTATTAAGGTCTGCTTTTGCTACACCGCCATTATATTTCAGAGCACGTACAGTAGCTACGATAACAACTGCGCTTGGGTGCAGACCTGCCATACGGCACTTGATATCCAGGAATTTTTCTGCTCCAAGGTCAGCGCCGAATCCAGCCTCTGTAATTGTGTAATCAGCAAGTTTCATACACATTTTTGTAGCTGTTACAGAGTTACATCCATGAGCAATGTTTGCGAATGGTCCGCCATGAACGATTGCCGGAACATGTTCCAGTGTCTGAACGAGGTTTGGTTTCAGGGCATCTTTCAGAAGTGCAGTCATTGCACCTTCTGCATGAAGATCGCCAGCTGTTACCGGTTTCTGTTCGGAAACTTTACCATATGTATATCCGATGATGATCTTGGAAAGTCTTTCTTTCAGGTCTGTAATATCGCTTGCAAGGCAAAGGACTGCCATGATCTCGGATGCAACTGTGATGTCGTATCCGTCTTCACGAGGCATACCGTTTGTTCTTCCGCCAAGTCCGTCTACTACGTTACGAAGCTGACGGTCGTTCATATCCACACATCTCTTCCATGTGATCTTTCTCGGGTCGATGTTCAGAGCATTGCCCTGGAAGATATGGTTGTCGATCATTGCTGCAAGAAGGTTGTTTGCTGCACCGATGGCATGGAAGTCACCTGTGAAATGAAGGTTGATATCTTCCATCGGAACTACCTGTGCATAGCCGCCGCCTGCTGCACCACCTTTGACACCGAATACCGGTCCGAGAGATGGCTCACGAAGAGCAACCATAACACTCTTTCCAAGCTTCTGCATTGCATCTGCAAGACCTACGGTTGTAGTAGTCTTTCCTTCACCGGCCGGTGTCGGGTTGATTGCTGTCATAAGGATCAGCTTACCGTCTTTTCTGTCACTTTCTTTCAGAAGATTATAATCAATTTTTGCTTTGTATTTTCCGTACTGCTCCAGATATTTATCATCAATACCTGCTTTTTCTGCAATCTTTGTGATTGGCAGCATTTCGCACTCCTGTGCAATTTCGATGTCACTTTTGAATCCCATAAAAGTTACCTCCTTTTTATATACATTTTATATACATTTCGCAAAGGACTTCAGTGATCCGATGATCACATCGCCCATAACAGCCATATCTTCTGCCTGAAAAGATATCGGAAAATTATCCGAAAACAGAATCTGTGAGGATGGCGGAAATTCATCGTCTCCTTCCCACAGGATCATCTGTACCAGATAATCTGGAAAGATCTCCAGCTGATAAGCAATGTCTCCATGCTTCACCGGAACACAGTGCATGTGTTCCATGATTGCCTGAAAATCTTTGATACGGTTTCCATAGGAGAATGCCAGCCGCTTGATACAGCGTCCGTCAAACTGTCGAAGGTATACTTCACCCCACGGCATTTCTCTGTAGGTTTTGAATTTCCCGGTACCTGATGCTTCCGCACCATTCAGCAGAAAACGAATCGTCAGAGTTCTGGCATAGGTCATGGTTTCCAGAGGATAAAATCCCATATCATCCGCTTCGTGGCTGACCTGAAAATCCGGCCAGGAAATCTGATAAACCGTCCCAAGAAATTTCAGAGTAAAATACTTCTGTTCTTCATCATAGGAAATGCCAAGTCTTGCAGCAATTTCCTTTGGATCTGATTCCTGATACTGGCTCAGATAATGTTCCCATGGGAGACGCTCTTTGCTGTCTTTTCCATATCCCAGTTTATCTCCTACAGATTCTGTTTCTGCCGGACTAAATGTTGTTGTTTTTACGTCAGAACTCATAACACACCTCTTCTAAGTTATTAAACAAATGCTTTATCCTGCAAGCATGAACAGCATTTGTATTTTTCACACTTGGATATTATCTTTGATGCACATTCGGAAACATAGATGCATCGGTATGTGGGATAAAACATGCTCCCACGAATTCATCCATGTAAGTCGGAACTGTCGAAAGCTCCATATATGTCATATTTGATGCAAGTTCATAGGTCTTTTTCTCGGCCTGTGTGGAAAGAAGCATCAGATAAGCACCTGTCAGTGATGAGTTACCAATATAATGGAATTTCTCAAGCGGAACATCCGGGAACATTCCGATATTAACTGCATTCTGCATGTTGATTCCACTTCCGATACCACCGGCAACGTAAACATCATCAATCATGGATACATCAAAATCAAGCGAAGACAGCATCGTGCGGATTGCAGAGAAAATAGCTCCTTTTGCACGGATGAAGTTGTCGATATCTACTTCTGTGATCTCAACATCTTTTACAGATCCTGCCTCTTCCTCAAATGCGATCACATAGCTGCCCATTCCATAATGGTCATGGCGGACACGCTTACCTTCACGGACAAATTTGCCCTTCGGGTTGATGATTCCAGTCATAAACAGTTCGCTGATCACATCAATGATACCGGAACCGCAAAGACCGACCGGTTTGGTTCCAGGTTCACCGACTACTCTGTATGTCGGTTCCATGGTTTCTTTATCAATGGTACATGCTTCGATTGCTCCATCTGTCGCACGCATACCGCAGCTGATATCTCCACCTTCGAATGCCGGTCCGGCAGAGCAGGCACAGCTCATCATAAAATCAGAGTTTCCAAAAACGAGCTCACCGTTGGTACCAAGGTCGATAAACAGTGAAAATTCCGGTCTGTTCCAGATCATACTTACCAGTGTACCTGCTGTGATATCGCCACCCACATAGCTTCCGATGTTCGGTGCCATAATAATATGGGCATCTCCATTGATCTCAATTCCGACGTCTGATGCAAACAGCGAATTTGTTTTAAAGAAAGCCGGAATATATGGTTCTGTACGCAGGTAATCTGCATTAATTCCTGCAAACAGATGGTTCATTGTCGTATTGGATGCCACACACATACGATAGATCTGGTTCTCCGGAAGGTGAATGCTTCTGCACATCTCATGAATCATCGGGTTGATCGTTTCTTTGATCACTGCATCCTGCAGTTTTTTGATTCCACCAGGTTTCGTTGTCTCAATGATACGGTTGATAACATCCGCACCATAACGGATCTGTCCGTTACCGGAGGAACTCTTGGCAAGGATTTCACCCGTAGCCATATTGATGATGACAGCAGAAACGGTTGTTGTACCAATATCTACTGCGAGTCCACCCATGATCACGTCTTCTTTTGCATCAAAAATATCATAGACAAACATATCATCCGGTGTTACGCGGACCACACATTTCACTGAAAATTTACTTGCACGGAGCACATCCGGAAGTTTACGGAGAACTGCATACGGAACTCTGATCCGTTTCAGATTCATAAATTTGCGAAGTGCTCTTGTCAGTCTCTCAACATCCGGCATGGTATCATCCAGTGTTGGTTCAGTCATCTGGAGTTCTACAACTTCCAGACTATTTCTTAACTGAATTCCGGTCTCTTCGACCTGATTTTTTGCTTTTTCAAAAATTGCGATTTCTTCTTTAGAACTTAAGTCTGCCACTTTCATTCTGCTTTTGTAAGCAGATGCGATGTCCGGCACAAGTACTTCCACATCCGCGCAGATTTTGCTCATGCATGCCAGACGCCATCCTTTTTCAAATTCCTCATCAGAAATATGAAGAGTTTTCTTTGAGTCCAGTTCTCCGCCTTTTAACTGCACCCGACACTTTCCGCAGGCTCCGTTTCCGGAACATGGTGCATCAATTGCCACGTTCGCACCACGTGCAACCTCCAGCAGATTATCCCCCGCATTGGCAAATGCTTCTACCTCACTGCCATTTTCAAATGCAAATGTCACCTTAAACATGCGGTAACCACCTTTCTCGCCTCGTGAATATTCTTGTCTTTCAGCTGTGGCGTTGGGCGTCAGACTTATTGATATTTATAAAAAAGGCCAGAGGCCGCGAAGCCTCCAGCCTTTTTTTATCTACAGCCGTAAAAAAGTCAGACTGATTAGATTTCCAGATAGGAATCTGCGTACAGGTAATTATTTTTGATGATATCACAGGATTTGATTGTTTCCATCAGACGCAGGTCGTTAGGGTTAACGATTGCGGATGTAAGTCCCTGCATCATAGCCATAGCTACCATAGCGGAGTCCATGATCGGACGGATATGTTTCGGCATACCGTTGGAGTTGTTGGAAAGACCACCGGTGCTCTTCATTCCCATATCAGAGATCATTTTGATGAATTCAAGAACTTCCATCTGTTTGTCCTGCATTCCTTTGATAACCAGGAATAACGGATCGAACCACATATCGTTCTCAACGTCCATACCATGTTCCATACCTCTCTCCATCAGAGTCTGCATGTACATCATACGTTCATCATTGTCTTTTGCAATTCCTTCACCGTTGCAAAGAGCGATAACGATTGCATCGTTAGCAGCTGCAACATCAACATAACCGATTCTTCCTGCAGCATCAGCGGAGTTTACGATCGGTTTTCCTTTGGAACGATTGTATACAGAAATACCAGCTTCGATAGCTGCAACGTTGGAAGTATCCAGTGCAAGCGGAACATTGTCAAAGTTGCTCTGCAGAAGCTCTACAGCCCATTTCATCAGTTCCGGTCCATCGTTCTCTGCTGGTCCGATATTTACATCGAGGTATGTAGCACCTGCATCGAGCTGCTGTTTTGCTCTTTTGAGGATCGGCTCAGGATCTCTCTCTGTAAATGCTTTATTAACTGCTGGTGCTGTTGTGGAAAGTCTCTCTCCAATAGTAACAAATTTTGCCATACCTGTGTTCTCCTTTACATGGTTTTTAATGTCTCAGGGAGTTTCCTCCTCCCTGAGAAAAATTATATTTTATGCCGGCTTATGCCTGCATATCTTTTAAGAATTTCACAAGCTGAACTGCTTCTCTAGGTCCTACAATGATCTCCCATCCCGGAAGTTTTGCTTCAAGGTCGCCCTTAAGAACAGCTACTTTACCAGGGATAACGAGTTTACGGCATTTTACTTTCGGCTCAACTTCTGTCTTGATGTACTCAGAAATGCTGGTGCTGGAGAATTTACCAGCTGCCCAGGATGTCAGTACGGAAAGTCCGCCTGCATCGTTGATAACCAGATTAAGCGGTACACCGGAACGTTCCAGTTCACCAGAAACTACGAAGTATGTAAGAGCAAAGTCTACGGTTGTAACAACGAGAGAATTCTCATCTGCACCGTTGAGTGGGTAGATACCCGGCTCTACTTTCATCGGTTTCTGTGGATCAGTATAAACGTTCTGACGAAGACCAAACAGTGGAAGAGCCTCTGCATATGTCATCTGTTCCATAACGATGATGGAACCATATTTCATTGTAAATACGGAAGCAAGTGCTGCCTGTAAATGATGATCACCTTTGGCAAGTTTAACCAGGTTAACGATGGATGGATATCCAAATGTTCTGTCCTGATCTTTCAGAGCTGCACGACGAACCATTACAGTATTTGCAAATGTTTCTTTGATGTCAGCACCTGTTGTATCAAGAACAAGGTTTTTGTTGCCAAGTTTTTCAAGAGCTGCTACGGTATCGTAAAGCTCGTTGATGTCTTTTCCGGATACTCCAAGAACTACTCCTGCTTCTGTTGCAACAGCATTCATTGCTTCATAGTTAGAAGCGTTTGCTCCGTTAAGAACCGGTTTGCCATCTTTGCATACTTCAAGAGCTGCTTTTGCGATTTCTGGATCTGTGCATCCAAGGATCAGAGTTCTTCCCAGACCTTTTGCTTTTTCTACAAGTGCTGTATATTTAGCAGCATCTGCTTCTGCATCGCAGTTCACGTATACAAGTTCTACATGCATTCTTTCACCGATACGGTCATAGTCTACATGTGGGATTTCTGCAAGCTTAGCCTCAACTTCTGCATCATCCATGCATGTGCAGAGAGATACAGCATATCTTGGTTTGCTTACAAATGTTTTTTCATGTCTGAACAGAACAGTTTCTCCACCGAGTGTGAACTCTGCATCGCCTGTTCCGATCTTGATTGTCTTCATCGGCGGAGCAGTTGCCTCAGAAAGGGAAGCCAGTGCTTCGTCAGACATATGTGGACACTGTTCAATTTTCATTGCGCCCTGTGCAACTTTCATGGAGAAAGCCATACATGTCGGACATCCACATTCCTTACAGTTTTTCTTTGGTGTTAATTTAAAAATCTGAATACCATTCAGTGCCATAGCTAATTATTCCTCCTATTATTTACACAAGTGCTTTGATCATTTTGGAAATAGTCTTAATTGATTCCGGATGTCTTAAGATTACGGCATCAGAACCAGCTGCAAGGTCAGCTGCAGCAGTCATAACTTCCATATCGATTCCACGCTCATCTGCTGATCCCCATTCAGGCATATCAGCTTCAGAAGCTGTTGCTTCTTTAACTGCCCATGTCTCTGCGGATACAGGTGTAATAATAGGCATCTGCAGCATATTGTCGTTCTGTCCTAATGCTGCACCTTTGATACGGTCCATAGTAGATACTACGTACTCATATCCGTAACCAGCTGCTGCACTACCGATGTTCATAACGATCTTCTTCGCATCAACACCAAGCTGTGTAGTAACAACGTTCAGCTGTTTTGCAAGGTTGATATCAACGGCTGATTCAGCACCAACGATCTGATTATAAGCAAGACCTGCTGCTGCACCGATTGCTTTGTAGTTTTCTTCTTTTTCGGAAAGAAGAAGTGCATTTCTTCCCTGAAGTACTTCTGCAACTTTCGGGAGAAGTTCCGCATCCTTCTCTACGTTCTTGCAGCCTTCTACAACCAGTGGACAGTCGATAGCATCTGCTACTTCTTTAACAACCCCGATAAGTTCTTCAACAGATTTGTTTGCTCCATTCGGGTCTCCACCATCCAGAATCAGGGCAACAAAATCTGCACCTTCTATAGCTGCTGCTTTTTTAGCGATATCAGCCATAGTAGTTGCACCTTCATAGTAAGCCTTTACGCCTTCGGAAAATTCGTCCAGTCCAAGGTCAGAAATCTCAACACCGATCTTCGGTGCGTTTTCTGTTGGTGCATCAAAGCTATAAAATGGGAAGGAGTTTTCTCCTCCGATAGTCACAGTCTTGTCTCCGTTACCGATTGTGACAGAGTTGATCTTTGCGTTAAATTTCTGTGGTTTCTGATTAAACGGCATTTCTCATAAGCCTCCTCTTAATTAATAAACGTATATATTATACTACATCATTGGGTCCATTGACAAGGCTGGATGGCCTTTTTCTGTTAAAAATTCTACAAGCGCTTCCGGATCTGTTGCAACTGTCTCATCACCGATCATATCTGTGAAGTTTTCAATTCCGTAAAGTTCCTGTGCTGTCTTGTTCAGACGTTCTGCTACAGTATCTTTCAGTTCCTTCGGCATCCATACGATACGCTCAATACCGCCTTCAGCCTTCATGAATTTCTTGGAAGAAATGAAATGTTTTCCATGGCCCATAAATCCAGGTGTCTGAACACCACCACCTGTCATGGATGCCATCTCCGGGAATGTCATTCCGAGCGGTGTCATACCTGCATACTCACGGTTTGCAATAACAACGCCGTTAGAGAACGGCTCAATTCCGCAGATACATTCGAAACATCCACAGGATGTCATAGGATCCTGCATGATAGAATACAGTGTAACATGTTCCAGAGCTCCCTGTGAGAATTTCTGAACTGCTTCATCTACATCTTCATAAGAGCCAAGATTCTCGTCGATCGGACGTTCTTTTGTGATCACCTGGCATGGTCCGTTCGGATCCAGTTCATGTGTTGCTTTTGCATCCAGCCATGAAACGGCACCGCAAAGTCCAAGTCTTTCTGGTGTTACTACACATACATGACTTGGAGAAAATGCCTGACAGAGGATACAGCTGTAATATACATCTACAGATTCATCTGTCAGAGTATCCAGACGTTCGTCTCGTCTGTCAAATGTCGGGATTGCAACTTCATGACGGATTCTGGTACATTCTGCAGGATCTGTGTAAATTGTAACCGCACATTTATCAACAACTGCTTCAAATTCATTTTTGACCTGTGCATAAAGCACTTCACCAAAATGTTTTGCACGGAATCCGGCATTGAATGCATCTTTGCTGATTCGGATACGGAACATATCCCTCTGGCCGGTGTGATAAACTCCCTCAATACAGTTAATGTAGTTGTGGAATTTACGTTCGATAACCGGTTCAAAGTCAGGCTGCATCTTCTTACCTGCAACTTCAACTACATAAGCAAGGCTGTGTTTACTGCCTTCTTCAAAAGTATCTACCTCAGGACCTACAACTGTGATCTTGTGGTCTTCTACTTCATCCATATTCTTTGTCTGTACAAGTTCTGCACAGTCTACACGTGAGCCATCAAACTCAACCTGCATATCTTTACGACGGATGATCTCACCTTCAAATGCAGATGCAAATGCAACCGGAATATCAATATCTGTAATTTTGATCTTGATACCCCTTGCTTCAAGTGAAACCTTATTGAAATCAGCCACATCCGGGCATGCGATCAATGCGCCCGGAACTTCTACGATATTCTCATCTTCATTGGAAATAACCGGGAAGCCGAGTTTGATTGCGCCTGCACCTGCCGCAAGAATGACATCATCAATTGGTTTGAAAGCATTTACAAAAGCCGGAACTCTGTCCTTTGTATATGTAAGCAATGCGCCGGCATCTCCAGGTGTTACATTACCAAAGATCAGTGCTGCACGGATTGCCACAGATACTACATGAATAACAGATGTTACATCTTTGCCAAGTGGTACGATTCTTACATTATACCCCATCTTCAGTCCAAGTTCTGTTGCCTGATCGATAATACCGCCAACCAGTGTTACAAGAATACCCTGTTTCTGATAACTCTTAATCAGATCAACACCTTCCTGTGCAGTCGGAGCTGATCCAAGGATAACAGCAACGCCAGGGATATCACCCGTTACAAGCGGTACTCCAAGCTCACGGATAATTGAATCTGCAAGATGTCCATAACACGGCTCGCTGTATGGTTCCGCTCCATCCAGATATTTCAGAGCTTCAATAAATTCTGCGCAGAGTGCGGTTGCTACCCCTGACATCAGTGCGTCGTCCAGCTCATGATTTCTGGTCATGAGTGTCTTTACAACGCCCAGGGCCTCTTTTAATTCTCCCAATGTTTTGACCTTTACGCCTGTTACTGCGTAATAACATGGCAGGCAATATGCCGTATGGGGAAAGCCCACTGGTTTGTCTGCGCCATGTTCTTTGACTGCTTCGTCCACAGCATTGACGGTCAGGCCATATACTGCATCATTTCCATTAAAGATTCTGTTGATTAACATGTGCACATCTCCACTCTTTGATTTATTAAACCTGAAATGTTTACAAAGCCGCGTTCCCTGCGAAGCATTTCATGTTTGCATAAGTTACAAACCCTGAATTTTTCCTGCAACCCGCTGTTTGCAACAGCTTTACGTCGCAGTTCAAAACTCAGGGTTAACTCCCCAGGAAATGAATGCAAGCATTCATTTCCTTTGCGGGAGTTACATCATTGGATCCATAGCCAGTGCCGGATGTCCTTTTTCTGTAAGGTACTCAACCAGTGCTTCCGGATCTGTTGCTACTGTTTCATCACCGATCATATCTGTGAAGTTTTCAATTCCGTAAAGTTCCTGAGCTGTCTTGTTCAGACGTTCAGCAACGAATTCTTTCAGTTCTTTTGGCATCCATACGATACGCTCGATACCGCCTTCAGCCTTCATGAATTTCTTGGAAGAAATGAAATGTTTTCCATGTCCCATGAATCCAGGTGTCTGAACACCGCCGCCGGTCATGGATGCCATTTCCGGGAATGTCATTCCAAGAGGAGTCATGCCTGCATACTCACGGTTTGCAATAACAACACCGTTGGAGAATGGTTCGATACCACAGATACACTCGAAGCATCCGCATGATGTCATAGGATCCTGCATGATGGAGTACAGTGTAACGTGCTCCAGAGCACCCTGTGAGAATTTCTGAACTGCTTCATCAACGTCTTCGTAAGAACCAAGGTTCTCATCGATCGGACGTTCTTTTGTGATTACCTGGCAAGGTCCGTTAGGATCCAGCTGATGTGTTGCTTTTGCATCCAGCCATGAAACGGCACCACAGAGTCCAAGTCTTTCTGGTGTTACTACACATACGTGGCTTGGAGAGAATGCCTGACAGAGGATACAGCTGTAATATACATCTACAGATTCATCTGTCAGAGTATCAAGACGCTCATCACGTTTGTCGAAGATCGGGATTGCAACTTCGTGACGTACTCTTGTACATTCTGCCGGATCTGTATAAATAACAACTTCACATTTATCAACAACTGCGTCAAATTCATTTTTCACAGATGCGTAAAGAACTTCACCAATGTGTTTGATCTTGAATCCTGCATTGAATGCATCAATGCTGATACGGATACGCTGCATATCACGCTGTCCTGTATGATATACACCTTCGATACAGTTGATGTAGTTGTGGAATTTACGCTCGATAACCGGCTCAAAGTCAGGCTGCATGTTCTTGCCTGCAACTTTAACAACATATGCAATGCTGTTCTTGCTTCCGAGTTCCATGTCGTCTACTTCCGGTCCGACTACTGTAATCTTGTGATCTTCTACTTCAGAAGCGTCACATGTCTGTACAAGCTCTGCACAGTCTACACGGGAACCATCGAATTCAACCTGCATATCTTTACGACGGATGATCTCACCTTCGAATGCAGATGCGAATGCAACCGGAATATCGATATTTGTGATCTTGATCTTAATGTCACGTGCTTCAAGAGATGTAGCATTGAATTTGCTTACGTCTTCCTGAACGATCAGGCTCTTCGGTACGCGGAAGATATTCTCTGTCTCATTTGTAACTACCGGGAATCCAAGTGCGATAGCGCCTGCACCACAGGCTACGATCACGTCATCCAGAGGTTTGAATGCATTTACGAATGCCGGTACACGGTCCATTGTGTATTTCATCAGTGTGCCTGCATCTCCAGGTTTTACGTTACCGAAGATCAGGGCTGCACGAAGTGCTACAGATACTACATGGATAACTGCTGTAACGTCTTTGCCAAGCGGAATAACACGTACGTTTGCACCTGTCTTCATTCCAGCTTCTGCAACCTGATCAATGATTCCACCAACCAGTGTTACGAGGATACCCTGTGCCTGATAGCTCTTAACAAGAGCAACGCCTTCTTCTGTTGTAGGAGCAGATCCAAGGATTACTGCTACACCAGGGATATCGCCTGTTACAAGCGGTACACCAAGTTCACGGATAACTGCATCTGCGAGATGTCCGTAGCATGGTTCTTCGTATGGTGTTGCACCATCAATGTATTTCAGAACTTCGATGAATTCTGCGCAGAGTGCTGTGGCAACACCAGACATGAATGCATCATTTAATCTTTTTTCTCTTGTCATAAGTGTTTTAACAACACCAAGAGCTTCTTTTAATTCTTTTAAAGTTGTAACTTTTGTTCCTGTTACAGCGTAGTAACATGGAAGGCTGTATGCGGTATTCGGGAAGCTGACAGCTTTGTCTTCGCCGTACTGAGCGATTGCTCCGTCGATAGCGCCCTCTGTTAAACCAAATACAGCATCATTTCCGCTAAAAACTCTATCAAATAAAGTCACCTTAATACCTCCTGTTTTTACAGATTTGAATTCTGATCAATCTTTTCTTTTATTTTTGTGATCTCAGCTGTTACGGTCTGACTGAAATCATAAGGGGATTTTCCCTGACGGTCAGCATCTATAACCTCCGTGTTGTAATGGAGCATGCCAAGAAGGTCTTCTGCCGGGATTCTGGAACGGATAAATTCCTCATCCTCCTCATTTCTTACCTTGTTTGCCACAACCTTGACCTGAGCAACACCCAGATCACTGGCAAGACGTTTGACATTTTTGTATGTCTGTACGCTTCTTGCACCTGGTTCGATCACTACGATAAATGCGTCAACTCCCTCTGTGGTTCCTCTGCCGAGATGTTCCAGGCCGGCCTCCATATCAAGAATTACCACATCTTCTCTTCTCAGTACCAGATTGTTGATAATACGTTTCAACATTACATGTTCCGGACATACGCATCCGCCGCCGCCTGTCTCGACAGTTCCCAGGACAAGGAGTCGCACGCCATTGCAGACCTTACCATATTTATCCGGAATATCATCTACTTTCGGATTCAGATGATAGAACTGATTTCCTGCTGTCGCACCTGTACGTTCCTCCACAAGCTTACGCATTTTGGAGATTGGTACGATGGAATCCAGCGTTTCCTCGTCAAATCCCAGCGCCAGACCAAGATTTGCATCCGGATCCACATCTGCTGCAAGTACCGGTCTGCCCTCTGCTGCATACAACCTCGCGAGCGTTGCTGCAAAAGTAGTTTTGCCTACGCCGCCTTTTCCTGTAACTGCTATTTTCATTTTATGTCATCCACCTTTTATTACATTTTTAAGATCACAACGGATTAGATTCCTAATGCTGTTCTCTTTTCTTCAATTCTTTCGATCATCAGATCAACTAATTTCTCAATATCTGTTTCTACTGTGTAAGCTGCGCCTGTCCATTTTCTTGTTCCTTCTGTAAGAAGTTCGCACATCTCTGAAGAACCGGAAACGTATGGATCAACACCAAGGAATGTATCAATACCAGTAGCTACTACGTAGTTACCGATAGATACAGCTTTTTCAGACATCCACTCAGGAGCACATCCAACTACCGGAAGCTGGTTGATCTGAAGTCCTGAATCTTTTGCAAGTTCAGCAGCCAGAAGCATCATACGAGAAATATCTACGCATGATCCCATATGTAATACAGGCGGGATATCAGCCAGTTCACATACACGTTTCAGACCTGCACCGCAGAGTTCTCTTGCGGATTTGTCCATCAGACCAGCCTTTGCAGCTGCCTGTGCGGAACATCCGGAAGCGATGATAACGATATCGTTTGCGATACATTTCTTCATCAGTTCGATATGTGCATAGTCAGGACGGATTCTCGGGTTGTTACATCCAACCATAGCAACAGCACCACGGATAACACCGGAAGTGATACACTCAAGTAATGGTTTTGTTGTTCCTGTTACATCAACCTGAGAGTTTGTAACACCATCAAGAACTTTTACAATTGCTTCCAGAGAGTAACCAACGGTAGCTTTCTGTTTCAGCTGCGGGATATGTACAAGTTCTGGTTTCTGTTCTTGAAGTTATC
>ENA-OQCO01000027-OQCO01000027.1-human-gut-metagenome-genome-assembly--contig:-NODE-27-length-70224-cov-2.716935_pt1 | contig 70224 bp, 94 predicted proteins | sample MGYA00242500_ERZ504582 | MGnify/ENA primary metagenome ERZ504582 (study PRJEB26092, sample SAMD00036346) | human gut metagenome | host: Homo sapiens | study: EMG produced TPA metagenomics assembly of... | reverse complement strand
CTTGTGATCCACATAAGCAATGAGTTCATCGTAAAAACTTTCGGGAACATCCATGGAAAAACTATGGTTGAAAACTTGTTTCTTTTTAGCTTGTAGGGCTTCCTCATTATCCAATTTAATGTAGGCGCCTCGCCCATTTTTCTTTCCTGTTGGATCGATGAAAATTTCACCATCTTTAGTTTTCACAATGCGGAGCAAATCACGTTTATCGATGATTTCTCCTGAGACAACTGATTTTCGTAAAGGTATTTTTCGTGTTTTAGCCATCAAACACCTCTATTTTCTTCTTATTCTGCTTCTGGTGCTTCTTCCGTTGATACATCTACAGGTGTAGCTTCTGCAACGATTTCTTCGACAACTTCATCTACTTCAGCCTCAGCTTTCTCAGCTTCTAGTGCTTCATATTCAGAAGCTGACTTGATATCAATACGGTAGCCAGTCAAATGCGCTGCCAAACGAACGTTTTGTCCACGACGACCAATTGCAAGAGACAATTTGTTATCTGGTACAACTACTGTCGCACGTTTGCTATCATCTTCGTCGAAGAGAACATAGTCCACTTCAGCTGGTGCAATAGCATTGTAGATAAATTCAGCAGGATCTTCCACCCATTGAATAACATCAATATTTTCCTCAACAGGAACCTCAATACCTGTCTTAGCATCCAAACGTGTTGGGTGGAAACGGCTGACAACTTTCTTGATGTTGCTTCCACCACGACCGACGATAGTACCAATAGCATCAACATTCGGATTATGGCTGCGAACAGCAACCTTAGTACGATCACCTGCTTCACGGGAAACGCTCATGATTTCTACAGTTCCATCAAATACTTCCGGAATTTCTTGTTCCATGATGCGTTTGATGAATTCTGGATGGCTACGGCTCACAAAGACGTTAACACCTTTAGGATTGTTTTCAACTTTATAAACATAAACATCGATGACGTCGTGTGACTTAAAACTTTCACCAGGAATTTGATCTTGGCGTGACAATTGAGCTTCGAGCGTTCCAAGATTAACATAAATGAAACGTTGGTCAAAGCGTTCAACTGTTCCTTGCATGATTTCACCTTCATGTTGCTTATACTCATTATAAGTAATCTCACGCATTTGCTTACGCATTTTTTCCATAATCGTTTGTTTAGCAGATTGAGCTGCGACACGACCAAATTCGTCGACTGACTCTTCAAAGCGAATCTTGTCACCAAGTTCGTAAGCTGAACTAATAGCAAGCGCATCTTTCAAGCTGATTTCCAAACGACTATCGAAGACTTCATCTACAACTTCTCGAACGGTAAAAACTTGAAAATCACCTGTTTTTTCATTGAATTCAACAACTGCTGATTCAGACTGACCATAACGACGCTTGTAAGCTGATTTAAGTGATTCAACCACAGCATCGATGATGTCTTCCTTGTTAATGTGTTTTTCTTCTTCCAAGACACGGAAGGCTTCTAGCATTTCTTTGCTCATATTCTTTGTTGTTTTAGCCGTTAAGGGCCAAAACTGGCATCCTTTCTTTATTTACACTAAGAGTTTTAGAGTTTGACTGCCAAACGAGCTTTAGCAACTGTTTGATAGGGAATCTCAACAGTCTTATGGCGAGTCTTATCAAGATAATCAATTGTTAGAGTTTCGCCATCGAAGGCCAACAAGTCGCCTTGGAAAATCTTGATTTTATCAATAGCCTTGTAAAGGCTAACATTGATATACTGACCAACAGCATTCTTCAAAGCTTCTTTAGTCTTCAAGGGACGCTCTAATCCAGGGCTAGACACTTCCAACATGTATTGATCCGGGAAAGGGTCAGGCTGAATAGTATCCAAGAGAGGGCTGATAATTTCAGTCAGGTCTGCAGTATCTTCTACAGTAATTCCACCTGGCTTATCAATCAAAACGGACAAAATATAGTCACTGCCAATCTTTTCATACTCGATATCGACCAATTCGTAGGGGTCAGGAATTGCTGGAGCTACGACAGCCGTCACGAGATCAATAATTTTTTGCGACATTATGACCTCCTTACACACACAAGAGACGAAGTTTCTACTCCGCCTCTCTTTCGTTATTTCTTCATATTATAGCATAGCTTAAAAACTATTGCAAGTAATAATCATATGACAGCCAAAAGGCTGGGAATCTCTCAACAGTTCTATTGTGCTGCTGGAACCAAGTTATAAGTAGTTACACCTGAACCATTATAATTAATTGTAGGGGCTGTTGTAGCTTGGTCCTGAACATAATTACTAGTATTCTCAGTGTAGCTATTGCCGTAGGTGGTACCTCCATAGTAGGTACTTACTGATCCACCACCTGTTGCCTCAGATAGTCCAGCCTCATAACTTCCAGTAGAGTTAACGAAATCATCTGAAACATAGCTAGAAGTTCCAAAATCATTGAGTACCAAACTAGTCTTAAGTTTAGATTCAGAAACTCCCTTCTTGCCAACTTCCTTCTTAATACGGTTTTGGACCTTAAGAATATCCTCAGTTGAGGCTACTTGGTAGCTTCCACCATTGATCATTGCATCCGAACCAGCCAACTGGTAAGACTTGATATTTTTAAGGGCCTCACTATAACCCATCAAACCACGCAGAGTAGTGCTATCACCAAGATTGATACTTGTTTGTACATTCGAACTGACAGCAGACAAAATTTTCTTATAAGAACCTATCGAGTCCATCTTCAAGAGCTTAGCCACAATCTTTTGAATAACCTCACGTTGACGTTTTTGACGACCGTAATCACCATCGGGATCATCATAACGCATACGTGAATACACTAAGGCCTGTTCTCCATTGATTTTATGGGTTCCAGGCTCTACTTTCGCCTGAAATTCTGGTTCATTTTCTGCAATCGAAATTGGGAAATCAAAATGGTTCGTTACCTCGATACCACCAACGGCATCCACCAAATCAATCATACCATGCATATTAATCAGCGCATAGTAGTCAATATCAATATCTAAAACCTTTTGAATGGTTGAAATAGCTAAGTCAGCCCCACCCTCAGCATAGGCTGAGTTTAGTTTTGCTTCACCCGATCCCTCAACATCTGCCAAAAGGTCACGTTCCAAACTGGTCATGGTAGTTCTCTTAGTCTTAGGATTCACTGTTACCAAAATCATAGTATCAGAATTTCCTTCCCAGGTTTCCTTACGTCCTTTGGATCCTGTATCCACCCCCATCAAAAGAATAGTTATAGGCTTTGTCTGTTGAATAGCCTTACTATTCCCTGACGTTACCTTTGATACTCTAAAGGTTTTTGACAATTCTCCTGTAGCATAATTATAAGTTGTCGTTAGATAAATACCAGCAGCTACTACTGTGGTGGCAAGAATTGCCGACAACATCAATAAAATTTTTCGTCCAAGTTTCATGTTTTTTCCTAATCTATGAGTTTAGCCATCAGGTAAACATCTAGAAATTCTCCATTTTTAGTTCTGGCACCACGTTTCTTAGTGCCTTCAATATCAAATCCAAATTTTTGATAGAGATGTACCGCCCGTTCATTACGTGCTTGAACAGTCAACTCTAAGCGACGGATAGCAGGTGTATTGACTGCCCAGTCAATCATTGTTCCCATAAGAAACTGACCAATACCATTGCCCCAATAAGGTTTAGCAACCGCAATGAAAACATCACCGATGTGACTGGTCTTCGTGTCTTGATTAGAAGTAACATTACAAACACCAATAACCTCATGACCCAATTTTGCGACTAAGCAAATCTCATTTGGGACACTCTGACGGCTATCAATATAAGAGGCTAACTGTTCGCCATTCAGTACAGAGCTCCTATCATCCTGAGCCAAAAAATCTGACTCTAGAGTTACCGTCTCTAGTAATTGTGCTAAGGATACGGAATCCTCTCTTTGGGCTTCCTCAATGACTAATTCGTACTCAGCCATTTACCATCTCCTCCTGGATTTCTTTACTTCTAGGACCAAAAGATTCCAGAAGCAGTTGACGTCCATCACCATGATGAGTTATCGAAATTAAGAGATAATCTCCCAGGAGACTTTCATCTAAGAGTTCTCCCCACTCAATAATCGTCACACCGTCACCGTATAGAAAATCATCTAAGTCAATAGAATCTGGATCATCACCAATACGATAAACATCTAAATGATATAGCGGCAAACGCCCCTCATATTCTCTAACAATAGTATAGGTTGGGCTCTTGATCATCTGTGAAACATCCAAACCTTTAGCAATTCCCTTAGTTAAAGTGGTTTTACCAGCTCCCAGATCACCTGATAGAACAATTATATCTCCAGAATTGAGCAATCGACCTAACTTTTGCCCTATACTAATCAATTCCTCTTCATTTTGACTGTAAATCATGTTTTCATTATATCAAAAAATAAAAATCTGGACTATAGTCCACTGTAAAAATCCATAAAAGCTTATAAATACTAAGATAGCAAGAATAATTTAGATATAACACCCTGTCTTAATTTAATACTTTCTTACATTAAATTAAACCTCCATAAAGTTAATATTTCTAACAAGATTTCAATCTTAACTTAAAACAGTCGTGAAAGTAAACCTCAAATCATCACTCGTAAAAAACTAAAAAAGCCTGACAAAAGGACAGACTTTTAACTTTCAAGCTTTAGAACACAGCCATACTGATGAAGTTAAGGATAAACAAGATATCCAAAATCCACATAATAAAGTGGACATCCTTAGCTTGACCTTTGACGACTTTGACCAAAGTATAAGTAAGGAAACCAGCTGCGATACCATAGGTAATGCTATATGAGAATCCCATGAAAATAGAAGTGAAGAAGGCAGGAATAGCTTCAGACAAGTCTTCCCAATCGACACTCTTAAGGTTAGAGAGCATCATAACACCTACAATAATAAGGATAGGCGCTGTGGCAGCATTAGGAACGATTGATACCACTGGACTAAAGAAACTAGAGATGGCAAAGAGTACAGCAACCACAAGAGCTGTCAAACCAGTACGTCCACCAGCACCAATACCTGCTGCAGATTCAACGTAAGTTGTAACATTTGAAGTCCCTGCAATGGCACCAATACTTGTACCGACAAGGTCAGAGTAAAGAGCACGGTCAAGAGCTTTTGATTCGTTGTTATCACCTGTTGAAGCAATGATACCAACCTTCTCACCAGTACCAATCAAGGTACCGATAGTATCGAAGATATCAGTCAATGAAAAGGCAAGAATAGCCATAAAGACACCAGGCAAACGAGAAACATCTGAAAAGAGCAATCCCAATCCCTTAGATCCAAGCGCTGCACCAAAGACCTTACCAAGATCTTTAATAGATGATGTCAAGCTAGCTGCGTGCCAGTCAATGTTTCCAAGATCAACGACACCAGCAAAAATAGCAATGATAGTCGTTACAAGGATTGAAAGGAGAACACCTCCACGAATACCTTTAACAATAAAGAAAATCGCAATCGCAAGACCAATCAAACCTACAATTACAGTTGGATTATTGAAGGCAACCAAACCTGGTGTAGCTGACGATGAAGCCGTAATTGAAGCCTCGGCCATATCAGCACCTTTACCTGCTACAGTATAGGTATGTGGATTAATTGAGAATTTCAAGAAACCAGCATTTTTAATCCCAACATAGGCAAGGAAAACACCGATACCTGCTGAAATAGCAGATTTAAGAGCTGTTGGGATAGACTCAATAATCATCTTACGTACTTTCGTTACCGTGATGATTAATGAAATAACACCACATAGAAAGACCATTGCTAAGGCCTCTTGCCAAGTGTAACCCAAAGAAAAAACCACTGTGTAGGTGAAGAAGGCATTAAGCCCCATACCAGGCGCTTGGGCGTATGGTAGGTTAGCATAAAATGCCATCATCAACGTCCCTGCAACCGCACCAATAATTGTTGCTAAGAAAACACCTTGTGCAGGCATTCCTGTTTGGGCCAACATCGCTGGGTTAACAAAGAGGATATAAGACATGGCAAAGAAAGTTGTCAATCCGGCAGTCACTTCTGTGCGGACGTCAGTACCATGTTCTTTCAATTTGAAAATCTTTTCCATGAAAGTTTAGACTCCTTAGTAAAAAATATTGTCAAAATCCGAATAATTTCGGAACATTCTCACGTAGAATGCAATATTAATATTCTACATAAAATTATTTGACTGTGCAAGGTTTATTTCCTGAGACTTTTCTTATGAAAACCCGAACGTTCTTAGAAAACTCTTTCTCAATCACCAATAAAGGATGGATTTTTGCTATAATAGGAACATGACAAAAAAATTGATTGTACTAGATCTTGATGGAACGCTCTTGCGCCCAGATGGAACTATTTCAGAATTCACACAAAAAACGATTAAAGATGTACAAAATAAAGGACACCAAGTTGTTATTGCTACAGGTCGTCCTTATCGTATGGCTATTGACCATTACAAAACACTAGGGTTAGAAACACCACTCATCACTTTTAATGGCTCCTTGACCAATCTTCCAGACCAAAACTGGGCCTATGAGCATTCGGTTAAATTAGACAAAAAATATCTGATTAACCTCTTACAACGACATGATGAGTTAGAGATGGATTTTCTGGCTAGTGAATACCGAAAACACTTCTATATCTCTATGAATCACCCAGAGCGTATTCAACCACAACTCTTTGGTGTTGATAAAATCATTGAGGCTATGCGTTTGGAACCAGCAAAAATTACACGCAACCCAAATGCTCTTCTTATGCAAACTCGTCACGAAGATAAGTACCAGCTAGCCGATGATATCAAGAAAGACTTCAAGGAAGAAATTGAAGTTGATTCTTGGGGTGGCCCACTTAATATTTTAGAGTTTTCACCTAAAGGTATTAACAAGGCTTATGCCCTAAACTACTTACTTAAGGTTATGCGCAAATCAACGGATGATTTGATTGCCTTTGGGGACGAACACAATGATACAGAGATGTTGGAACTTGCCAAGACTGGTTATGCCATGAAGAATGCTAGCTCTGTCCTTCTTCCCCACGCTAACGAACAAATTGAATGGACTAATGAGGAAGACGGCGTTGCTCGCAAACTTCAGGAACTACTTTTATAAACAAGAAAAGACACCGAAAATTTCTTCGGTGTCTTTTCTTCTGATTAAGGTAAAATAGCCACTGCACGTACTGGGGAACCTGTCGCCTTGTCCCAGTGTGGAAATGCAATTGAAATCAAAGCACCAACAGCTGGAACTTGATCCAATTGATTCAAGACTTCTACCTGATAAATGTCTTGTTCCAAGAGGTAGTATTCGTTAACCAAACCATGTTCTGCTGCTGGAATACCGGCATCTGTGTCAAAAGTCTCATGCCCCACTGCCTTAACATGACGATCATGGATTAAGAATTCCAAAGCTTCGTGGCTCCAACCAGGACTTTGCTGAACACCATTCTCATCAAGGTTGCGCATGGCATCTTGATCTGGCCAACGCTTCGACCAATCACTACGAAAAGCAACAAAGGCTCCTTCTGTAATTTTTCCATGCTCTGCTTCAAAGTCTAGGATATCTTGTTTGCTCAAGATAAAGTTTGGATTCTCAGAGACTTCTTTAGACTTGTCGATAACATAGAGTGGCAAAAGGAGATCCTTGAGGGCAATCTCATCTAGCCAGCGACCTCCTTCGACAAAGTGATAGGTGCATCAATATGAGTTCCGTATTGACCAACCACTGTAAATTTTTGAACATGGAAACCATCTTTTAAGGTAAAAAGGTCTTCTTGTTTCAAAGCAGGGAGGGCTGGAAAATGTGGACTTTCCGCATTAATTTTGTGGGTCAAGTCGACCCATTTTTTGGATTGCAATTCATTATAAATACTTAGTAAATCTGACATAAGGAGGCCTCTTTTCTTATAGATTTAACCTTAAATAGTTAATTGAAGCAATTATAGCAGTTGTAACTACGCATTACAAGCATTTATCTGATTTCCCCTTAATCCCATTTTCTCTATTTATATATAGCTTTAAGCTATATCTAAATTCTTTTATCTGAAAAGAAAGTATATTTGCAAGAATTTGATGTTTTTTTCAATTTTATGATACTTTTGTTACGAAACTATTGACAAACCAATGATAACGCTTTATAATTAGATTGTTCTAATTTTCGAGGGGCTAAAAAATATTGTTGTCATTTTCATGTCATGAATGATAATATCAATAATCATTTTTCTATTCCTAAGAAGCAATATATAAAAGGAGGAGAACACGAATGGGTATCGGTATTATTATTGCCAGCCATGGTAAGTTCGCTGAAGGAATCCACCAATCAGGCTCTATGATTTTTGGGGACCAAGAGAAAGTTCAAGTTGTGACTTTCATGCCAAGTGAAGGTCCTGATGATTTGTACGCTCACTTCAACAACGCCATTGCACAATTCGATGTTGATGATGAAATTCTTGTTTTGGCTGACCTTTGGAGTGGTTCACCATTTAACCAAGCTAGTCGAATCGCTAGGGAAAACCCAGATCGCAAGATTGCTATCATCACAGGACTTAACTTGCCAATGCTAATCCAAGCATACACTGAACGTATGATGGATGCTAACGCTACTGTAGAGCAAGTTGCTGCTAATATCATCAAGGAAGCTAAGGCTGGTATCAAGGCACTTCCAGAGGCGCTAAATCCAGCTGAGGAACAACTGCAGCTCCTGTAGAAGCTGCAGCACCTCAAGGAGCTATCCCTGAAGGAACAGTCATCGGAGATGGTAACTCAAGATTAACTTGGCACGTTTGGACACACGTCTCTTGCATGGTCAAGTAGTAACTAACTGGGTACCTTATTCTAAAGCAGACCGTATTATTGTTGCTTCGGATGACGTTGCCAAAGATGAGCTTCGTAAGGAATTGATCAAACAGGCTGCACCAAACGGTATTAAAGTAAACGTTGTTCCGATTCAAAAATTAATTGATGCTTCTAAAGACCCACGTTTTGGAAATACACATGCGCTTGTCTTGTTCGAAACTGTTCAAGACGCACTTCGTGCTATCGAAGGTGGCGTGCCAATAAAAGAACTTAACGTTGGTTCTATGGCTCACTCAACTGGTAAAACAATGGTTAACAACGTTTTGTCTATGGATAAAGATGATGTTGCTTGTTTTGAAAAATTACGTGACCTTGGCGTTGAATTTGACGTCCGTAAGGTTCCAAACGATTCTAAGAAAGACTTGTTTGAGCTTATCAAGAAAGCTAACGTTCAATAATCTTCATTCGGATAAATTAGTTGATAAATTCAACTAACGACAACTCAATAGAAAAGGAATTATAACCATGTCAGATATGTCAATTATTTCTGCGATTTTGGTCGTAGCTGTTGCCTTCCTTGCTGGTCTTGAAAGTATCCTTGACCAATTCCAATTCCACCAACCACTTGTTGCATGTACCCTCATCGGTGCTGCCACAGGTAACCTCACTGCAGGTATCATGCTTGGTGGTTCTCTTCAAATGATTACCCTTGCTTGGGCAAACATCGGTGCTGCCGTAGCTCCTGACGTTGCCCTTGCATCTGTTGCCGCTGCCATCATTTTGGTTAAAGGTGGTAAATTTACAGCTGAAGGTATCGGTGTTGCGATTGCAATAGCTATCCTGCTTGCAGTTGCAGGTCTCTTCCTAACTATGCCTGTTCGTACAGCATCTATTGCCTTTGTTCATGCTGCAGATAAAGCTGCAGAACACGGAAACATCGCTGGTGTTGAACGTGCATACTACCTCTCTCTCCTTCTTCAAGGTTTGCGTATTGCTGTGCCAGCAGCCCTTCTTCTTGCCATCCCGGCCCAATCTGTTCAACATGCCCTTGGCTTGATGCCTGACTGGCTCACCCATGGTTTGGTTGTCGGTGGTGGTATGGTCGTAGCCGTTGGTTACGCCATGATTATCAATATGATGGCTACTCGTGAAGTTTGGCCATTCTTCGCCATTGGTTTTGCTTTGGCAGCAATTAGCCAATTGACACTTATCGCTCTTTGTGCCATTGGTGTTGCCATCGCCTTCATCTACCTCAACCTTTCTAAACAAGGTGGCGGAAATGGTGGCGGAAATGGTGGCGGAACTTCATCTGGTTCAGGCGACCCAATCGGCGATATCTTGGAAGACTACTAGGAAGGGGTGCTCTCATGGCTGAAAAAATTCAATTATCTCAAGCGGATCGTAAAAAGGTTTGGTGGCGCTCACAATTCTTGCAAGGTTCATGGAACTATGAACGTATGCAAAACTTGGGTTGGGCTTACTCACTCATTCCCGCTATCAAAAAACTTTATACTAACAAAGAGGACCAAGCCGCAGCTCTTAAACGTCACTTGAAATTCTTCAACACTCACCCTTACGTAGCTGCTCCTATCATGGGGGTTACCTTAGCTCTTGAAGAAGAAAAAGCTAATGGTACTGAAATCGAAGATGCAGCTATCCAAGGGGTTAAAATCGGTATGATGGGTCCACTTGCCGGTATCGGTGACCCTGTCTTCTGGTTCACAATTCGTCCAATTCTTGGTGCCATTGGTGCTTCATTGGCACAAGCTGGTAACATTGCTGGTCCACTTATCTTCTTCATTGGTTGGAACCTTATCCGCATGGCCTTCTTGTGGTACACTCAAGAACTTGGTTACAAAGCAGGTTCAGAAATCACTAAAGACATGTCTGGTGGTATCTTGAAAGATATTACTAAAGGGGCATCAATACTTGGTATGTTCATCTTGGCCGTCCTCGTTGAACGTTGGGTATCTGTCGTCTTCACTGTAAAGCTTCCAGGTAAAGTTTTGCCTAAAAGTGCTTATATTGAATGGCCAAAAGGATATGTTACTGGTGATCAACTAAAAACTATCCTTGGTCAAGTCAACGATAAGCTTAGCTTTGATAAGATTCAAGTCGATACCCTACAAAAACAATTGGATTCATTAATTCCAGGTTTGACGGGACTTCTCCTTACTTTTGCATGTATGTGGTTGCTTAAGAAGAAAGTTTCACCAATCACAATCATCATCGGACTCTTTGTAGTTGGTATTGTTGCAAGCTTCTTCGGAATCATGTAAAAAGAGCAAGAGTTTAGCAAAGCTGAACTCTTTTCTTATGCTATAATAAAAATACTACAGTCAAAAAGAAAGATAGATATGGCACAATCATTAAACAAAACAGTTGAATTACATACAACGGGTGTTTCCTACATGGCTATCGGAGGAAAGGTCGGTAAATTTCTAATCGGAGATATGGCTCTTGAATTCTACCCAGATGTCAATGTCGAGCAATATATTCAAATCCCTTGGACCAGCATCACTCAAATTGGTGCAAATGTATCAGGAAAGAGGGTTAGTCGTCACTTTGAGATTCTAACAGACAAGAGCAAATTCCTTTTTGCCTCAAAAGATTCTGGGAAGATTCTAAAGATTGCTAGGGAACATCTTGGCAATGAAAAAGTTGTTAAATTACCTACTCTCATCCAAACCATAGGTGCTCGTATCAAAGGTTTATTTGCCAAAAAATCATAATTTTTGTATAATGTAAAGGACGGATAAGTAATAGCTAGACCTTTCCAGAAAGCCTGCGGTTGCTGTGAGCAGGTAGGGTTGACCTACGAAATTCTACCGTTTCTAATAATTAAAAACATAAACAAGTGCACTCCTGTGAAGTTGGATGGAACCGTGGCCCATGTCACTCCAACACTTTTGCTGGGTGTTTTATTTTTTGGAGGAACTTATGTTAGATGTAAAACGTATTCGTAACGACTTTGATGCCCTTTCCGAAAAATTGGCTACACGTGGTGTCGTTGCTGAGACTTTAAATGAACTAAAAGAGCTTGATGTTAAACGCCGTGAGCTTCTTATCAAATCTGAAGAACTCAAAGCTCAACGTAATATCGCTTCAGATGATATTGCTCAAGCTAAGCGTAACAAAGAAGATGCTTCAGAACAAATTGCAGCCATGCAAAAAGTTTCTGCAGAGATTAAGGAAATTGATGCCGAACTTGCTGCTATCGATGAAAAGCTTAACACTATCATTGTGACACTTCCAAACACACCAAATGATTCTGTTCCAATAGGTGCTGACGAAGATGAAAACGTAGAAGTTCGTCGTTGGGGAACACCTCGTGACTTTGATTTTGAAGTTAAAGCTCACTGGGATTTAGGGGAAGATCTTGGTATTCTTGACTGGGAACGTGGTGCAAAAGTTACAGGTTCTCGTTTCCTTTTCTACAAAGGTCTCGGAGCAAGATTGGAACGTGCAATCTACAACTTCATGTTGGATGAGCACGCTAAAGAAGGTTACACTGAAATGATCACACCTTACATGGTTAACCACGACTCTATGTTTGGTACTGGTCAATATCCAAAATTCAAAGAAGACACTTTCGAACTTGATGGTACTGACTACGTCCTTATCCCAACAGCCGAAGTTCCTTTGACCAACTACTACCGAGGTGAGATTCTTGACGGTAAAGAATTGCCAATCTACTTCACAGCCTTGAGCCCTTCATTCCGTTCAGAAGCTGGTTCAGCAGGTCGTGACACACGTGGTTTGATTCGTCTTCACCAATTCCACAAGGTTGAAATGGTCAAATTCTCAAAACCTGAAGACTCTTATGATGAATTGGAAAAAATGGTAGTTAATGCTGAAAACATCCTTCAAAAACTTAATTTGCCATACCGTGTCATCACTTTGTGTACTGGCGACATGGGATTCTCAGCTGCGAAAACTTACGACTTGGAAGTTTGGATTCCAGCACAAAACACTTACCGCGAAATTTCTTCATGTTCAAACACAGAAGATTTCCAAGCTCGTCGTGCACAAATCCGTTACCGTGACGAAGCTGATGGCAAAGTAAAACTTCTTCACACTCTCAACGGTTCAGGGCTTGCTGTTGGACGCACAGTAGCCGCTATCCTTGAAAACTACCAAAACGAAGATGGTTCAGTAACTATCCCTGAAGTTCTTCGTCCTTACATGGGTGGTGCTGAAGTGATTTCACCAAAATAAATAAATGAGGTTGAGACAATTGTTCCGACCTCGTTTTTATTTTACTTTATACCAATGATGCAGTAGTAAACTGAACTTTTCGTCCACTTTCTAGCTCAGGAGAGACCAAGTTAACCTTGTGGGGCTGGTATTACGAAAGGGATACCTTTGGGTGCTAATTTAAAGTCCTCATTCAAAAAAGAACCTGACTCTAATATGATAAGTCAAGTTCCTCGTATATTTTTGGAGATATAACCCATTACATTTCAGATTATTATATCTGATAAAAATACTAGTAAAATAAATATAAACTTATATAGTTTTACTACTTATGTATCATTATCATTTAGAAAATAGAAGGGAAATAAGTAACATTTCATATATACAGAACAATAGAAAAATTACGAAACAAATTATCTTTATCTCACCACTTTTACTCTTTATAGCTATAATCGGTAGTATTACCATAAAGAAGAATGTAGGGATCCAACCGTCCATGTCACGTAAGGGAAATAGTCCAGACAATGGTATGATGGAGTCTTTCTTTGGCATTCTTAAGTCTGAGATGTTTTATGGTTACGAGAAGATGTTTCACTCACTTGAGCAATTGGAACAAGCTATTGTAGACTATATTGATTATTACAACAACAAACGCATTAAGGTAAAATTAAAAGGACTTAGTTCTGTGTAATACAGAACTAAATCCTTTGGATGAATTATTTGTCTAACTTTTTGGGGTCAGTACAGAAGGCATAGAGCTCTTCATTATCATCCCCATGAACTCCTCTATTGTCATTACTTGAGCAAATTCATCGTGTAAGTATACTAGATTTATGGTATGCAGGACCTCTGGATCTATCAAATGACCATCTAAATTGGGTAGGGCAAAACTGGTCGTTGCATCTGAAATAAGTGACGTCTTAAACCCTAAATTAGCCGCCATGCGAGTTGTGGTAGACACACAGTGTGGCAAGTTAAAGCCTGCAATAACTAACTTATCAATTCTTTTATCTCTGAAATAGCTCTCTAAATTCGTCCTAATGAAAGCACTATTAACTATCTTTTGGAAAACAGGTTCACTTGGGTATGGTTGAAAGCCATCTTTAAAATCTTGACCTTGAGATTCGTGAAAACGTGATTGAGTATTCGTGTATACATGTTGAACATGAAGTACTGGCCATCCCCTTTCTCTAAAAAAAATTAAGCAATTTTTGGGAATTCACTTCAAACTGAGGGTTATTACGTTCTCCCCATGAACTATTATCAAAGGCCCTTTGCATATCAATCATTAATAATCCTTGCATTTTTATTCTCCTCTTTTACACCAATCTTCCAACAACTTATTTGCATCCTGACAACTATCAAAATAAGGAGTTATCAGTTGAAAGCCTTCCATTAGTTGATCTAGTAAGTCATCCCTAGTCAAGCTATCCGTCACAGGGACATCATATTTAACCAAGACCTTTCGAACACGACCAGCTTTGACTGCTTCTTTGAGCATCTGACGATTCGCTTCAGTCCCTTCCACACGATGACTGACACCATCTTCCCATCTTCTTGAGCAAGATAGTAAAGTGGAAAAGTAATCGGTAAGTCTAGGACCTTATATTGCTTCGCTAGAGTAGTATCAGATTTTTTCCGTTCGACAAAGCTCACTTCAACTGATATTCCCCAATCTTCAGCTTAACTGTATAGTCGAATCACCATAGCAACATCATCTAAACTGCTCCTCAGGAGCTCTGTAATAGCACCAGAAATGTGGACGGCATACTTTTTAGCCCAGTTGCTGACACGATCCATTTTCATGGAGTCTAGACGCTCCTCTAGAGCTTTTGATAAGAACTGTATTTCCCTTATGAGCAGCTTGTCCCAAAGTTTTGAGAGCTTCCATATCAAACCTGATGTGGCTCCGCCTTCTCAGGTTTGATATACTTAACTCCTTGTTTGGATAAATAAGTTTGAACATTTTCTAACATCGTTTTCTCCTTACAATACCAAAAGACCAACCCGTAAAGATTCTATTCTGGTTGGTCTCTTTTTTATTTACGTTTACGAGCAATCAAGTGGATTGGTGTTCCCTCAAAGCCAAAGGCCTGACGAATTTGATTTTCCAAGAAACGCATGTATGAGAAGTGCATAAGCTCTTCTTCATTGACAAAGATAACAAATGTTGGTGGTTTAACCGAAACTTGTGTCCCGTAGAAAATCTTAAGGCGTTTCCCTTTGTCAGTTGGTGTTGGGTTGATGGCGATGGCATCCATGATAACATCATTCAAGACAGCCGATGAAATACGACGGTTTTGACTCTCACTGATGCGTTTGATCATCTCTGGTAACTTGTTGAGACGTTGTTTCGTCTTAGCCGATACAAAGACAATTGGGGCATAGCTCAAGAATTGGAACTGATCACGGATATCTGCTTCCCAGTTGGCAACGGTGTGGTTGTCCTTCTTAATCGTATCCCATTTGTTAACTACGATGATAATCCCTTTACCAGCTTCATGGGCAAAACCAGCAATACGCTTGTCATACTCACGGATACCTTCTTCGGCATTGATAACCATAAGGACAACATCAGAACGATCAATGGCACGCATAGAACGCATAACAGAGTATTTTTCTGTATTTTCATATACCTTACCAGATTTACGCATACCAGCGGTGTCAATCATAGTATACTCTTGACCTTCACTGTCCACAAAGTTTGTGTCAATGGCATCACGAGTCGTACCAGCAATAGGACTCGCAATCACTCGATCCTCGCCTAAAATGGCGTTAATCAAACTTGATTTTCCGACGTTTGGACGCCCAATCAAACTGAAACGGATGATATCTGGATTTTCTTCTTCGACTTCTGTTGGAAGATTTTCAACGATAGCATCGAGAACGTCCCCCGTACCAATACCATGAACAGATGAAACTGGATATGGATCGCCAAGCCCAAGAGAATAGAAATCATAGATATCTGCACGCATTTCAGGGTTATCCACTTTATTTACCGCCAAGATAACTGGCTTGTTTGTCTTATAGAGAATACGGCAACGTACTCATCCGCATCTGTCACGCCTTCCTTACCTGAAACGACAAAGACAATAACGTCTGCTTCAGTCATGGCAATGCCAGCTTGGTGCTTAATCTGTTCCATGAATGGGGCATCGACATCATCGATACCACCTGTATCAATCAAGCTAAACTGACGATTAAGCCACTCAGCAGAGGTATAAATACGGTCACGTGTTACCCCTTCAACGTCTTCGACGATAGAGATACGTTCACCCGCAATTCGGTTAAATAGGGTCGACTTCCCAACATTTGGGCGACCCACGATAGCAACTGTAGGTAATGTCATATATTTAAGTCCCTGATTAAATTAGGGATTCCTTTCTTCATTTAGCAATCTAACTTCCACCAAGGAAAGCAAACACGCTTGTTCTTTATCATTATTAGAATCACCTTAACGGCGATTAACACCTCTCAAGTGAACCTCTTTAGCTAGAAAACGAATACGTTCCATCACACGTTTGGCCTGCCAAGTCTCGTCTCCCTGACGTCCATTTGATAGCTTAGCTTCTAAGTCTGCAAAACTATAGTTGGATGTGAAGAAGGTCGGTAGCTCCTCAATCATGCGATACTGGAGAATGACTTGCAAAACATCGTCCCTAATCCAAGAAGAGAATTGCTCTGCACCAATATCATCTAAAACTAGAACTTCTGCTTCTTTGACAGCATCAATTTGTTCCTTCACAGAGCCGTCCTTGATCCCATTTTTAACATCAATAGTAAAAGATGGGTAATGAATAATGGTCGTAGCAACCTTCTTCGTCTCTGAAAGTTCGTGGGCCATAGCAGCCAACATGAACGATTTCCCAACCCCCATATCTCCGTAGATATAGAGGCCTTTCTGGTCTGGACTAGGGTAATTAGCTACAAAATCAACAAGTGTCTCAAAGGTATCAACACGAGCGACATCATCTAGTGCAATATCAGCAAAGGTATCTTGCGATAGGACTGAGGCAAACTCACCAAGTTAATCCGCTTAGAAATAGCCTGTTGTTCTTGTTGCTCCTTAAGCTGACGCGTTTCCTTATAGGTTACGTCAGCGTAGCCTTCATTCATGGTCAGAATCGGCTCATACCCTTTGGCAATGTAGCTGACATCACCTTCTTTGACCTTACGGCATTCCACCAAGAATTGATTAAACTTTGGAAGACTACGCTTGATTTCGTCCTGGCTTAAGCCATGTTCTTGAATAAAGCCAGCCACTCTTGGATCCGCCAAGATTTGCTTGGTCAAATCTGTTGCATTACCAGACCCATGATATCCTGTTCGGTTCAAGGTTTGTCCAACTCTTTCCATAGGCTACTCCTTTCCTTTTTCTAGTTTAGCCAAAGCACGGCGTCTAATTTCGTCTAACTTGGCTTGGTCGGCCTGACTGGTTTGATTATCGTAATCAGGATCACTCCAGCTAGGTACATTTGTTTTCTTCTTAGAATCATCTTTTGCCCGCTGTGATTTTTTGTCGTAACCACTACGCAAAGCCAAAAGCCCTTGTTCAGCAGTAACAATCTTCTTAAAGTCAAAATCGTTGGCAACTTTAGAGATATACTCTCGATTCACATTTGTTGAACGTGTCCGTCCCAAACTGTAGGCAACCATGAGATTAATGACCTCATCCATAAAGCCTCTTTGTGCCAAGTCTGTGAGAATTTTTTTCTCAGAATTAGTCACAGTCCCGCCTGGACCCTTAGCACTCTGTAAGTAATCAACAGGTTTTCCAGATTTAACAGCTTTAAGAATCTTTTTCTCTGTCTCCGTCAATGCAGAATCACCACCCAATTTTTGAGCTTGAGCTTGCTCTAATTGCACTTGCATACGCTTAACAATAATCCGGTGGTTCACGGCTGTCTTTTTTGACAAGAGATAGGTATCATACCAATTCATGTCATAGGTTTCAGACAACTTATAGATTTCTGGAACATCTGTCTTTTCATCTGTAAATACAAGTCCATCAGCCTGCATACGATTCCTGAAACTGATTAAATCAAATGAATTTTTAGGCTTAATTTCAGAAACAGACTTTTGAGCCAAACGCTCATCAGTAAAAACATCCGAAAAACGTTTAGATAAGTCTTGTAAACCATGTAAACTCGTCGGTTTTAAAGCATCCACTGCTGGCTCACCAATTTTTTGCTCTAGAAGTGAACTATAAACTGCATGTTTTAGAAACTGCTCGATAGATAGGGGAGACTTAAGCTCCACAACATAAATTCCCTGAGGAGAATGATAGAAAGCCAACAAGTCTACCGCTGTCAGGACCGCCAGGGATTCCTGAAGAGGCTGCATACCAAAGTTAAGATGATTCAGAATAGTAGCAAATTTATGACGATGATTACCATTATCATAGAAAGCCACAAAATACTGATAGAGTGCGTATCCCTCACCCCCAATAATGGGATAATAACAACGCATCAAACTTGCCTGATCGGGAACGATAACCTGATTGCCAACATAGACAAATTCTTCAATAGGTCTCATTTTTTAGACTCTTTTTTCGCACGGACAGTCTTGGTGATTTCTTGAAGCAATTCTTCAATCTCATCAACATCTTTGAAAGAACGGTAGACACTAGCAAAACGGACATAGGTAATTTCATCAAGATCTGCTAGTTCTTTCATGACTAAATTCCCAATGACCTCACTATCAACCTCTCCATCATGGTTACGGCGAATGTTTTGCTCTATACGGGTGATGGCATTTTCAATATCCTCACTTGAAACTGGACGCTTCTGAGCACTCATCAAGATACCATTGAAAATCTTATCGCGAGAGAATTGTTCACGAGTACCGTCTTTTTTGACAACTAAAAGTGGAACTTCTTCCACACGCTCAAATGTAGTAAAACGGGCATGACAAGCATCACACTCTCGACGACGACGAATGGTATTTCCATCCTCTGCCTGACGGCTATCGATAACATTAGATTTATTATGTTGACATTTTGGACAACGCATGCACTTCACCACCAATCTTTCGAAATTCAGTACTCTATTTTACCATAAAAACACATAAAAAGCACCCCTTAACGAGACGTGCTCATGATTGAGAGTTAGTATAAATCTCTTGTAAATTGACTTAACCTTCAATTTGAGGTGTCGTAGTTTCTGACTCTGCAAAAGGAATGTAGAGGTCAAAACGTGTACCCACACCAAGTTCTGAACTGACATCGATATGGCATCGATAAGCTTCCACAATTTGATAGAGGATTGATAAACCAATACCCACACCAGATTGGGTTGTCGTACGATTACGCGCCTTATCTGAACGATAGAAGCGTTCAAATATATGTTCAATATCTTCTTTAGAGATACCCTCACCATTATCCTGTACCTGTACCAGCATCTCATCTTCCAGAGCCTTGATAGTAATCTGGATTTTCTTATTAACAGGCGAATACTTGACCGCATTATCAATCAAAATAGTAATAACCTGTTCAAAGTGCTGGCTGTAAATCTGTGCTGGACGATCTGAACCCTCAGAATCATTGAGGTAGAATTGGTAGTCGTCATGTAGGACACGAAAATTCCCAATAACCGTACGGATTGAAGAATTCAAATCACATGTATCATTTCTATGATTGTCAAATGACCCTTTAACACGAATAGAATCCAACATATCGTTAATCATAATCGTCATACGGTTGGCTTCGTGACTTGCAGCTTCAAGACTTTCTTCAAGGATTTCAGGATCATTTTTACCCCAACGTTGCAAGAGGTCCATATGTCCTTTAATAACTGCAATGGGAGTACGTAATTCGTGACTGACGTCACTCAAGAAACGCATCTGCATCTGATTATTTTCTTGAATTTTATCCATCATACAGTTAAAGTTAAGTGCCAAATCACCAATCTCATCATGACTCTCAATCTTAGATCGAAGCTCCAAATCACTTGGCGAATCGATAATAATACCCATCGTTTCGTGTAACTGCCTCATCGGACGAAGAATAGATGTCAAGACAACTACAGTTACTGCAATAACTAAGACCGTCATTCCTACTTCAAGGAATATCAATAGGAAAATTAAACGCTCTTTTAACGCATAGTAGAATTCCAAATCATGGAAAACTTGAGCATACCCAACAATGGCCTTCTTATCCTTGCCATAGATTGGAACTTGTAGTAAGAAACCACGTTTACCTTTATAGGAAACCAACTTCAGCTTATTGACCTCAGACATGCCTGGAGGTGAGTCTGTATCCTCCTCAGAAGTAAAGATAAAAGTTCCCTTTTTGTCATAAACATAGACAGACTGGTTGGAATATAATCTATTAGAAACCGCAACTTGACCATCTAAGGAACGCTTTTCAGAAAGCACTCCATTAATGATTGATGGATAGATATTTTTCGGTGAATAAAGGGCCGCTAAAAGCGGCTCTGGACTCAACTCTTCATCAGAGTCCCAGTCCTTTTCGATATAAGTAACAACTTTTGAGATTGTATTATTTACATTTTGACGTTCACGTTGCAAAAGAAGCGTATTGGCTGAAAATACAACAACCAGAGTGAACATCGACAATACAAGAAAGAAGACCACAGCAGTTGTCATGGTCAACTTTTTTCTAATGGTTACTTTACCAAATAATTTACTCATCTTTCACGGATAACGTAACCCATCCCTCGTACTGTTTGAATGTATGATTCCTTACCTGGAATGTCGATTTTCCCACGTAAGTAACGAATATAAACATCTACAACGTTTGTTTCAATTACGTCATCATATTTCCAGACTTGAAGCAAGAGTTCCTCACGGGTCATTACTTGGTTCATATTGCTTAAAAGTGTGTTCAACAAATCAAACTCACGTTTTGTCAATGGAATTACCTCATCACCGCGAACAACTGCACGGTTTTGAACATCCAATTTTAAATCGCGATAGGTTGACGCTTTAGCTGGTGCCTTCTTAGTAGCTTCGATATCTTGACGACGGAAGGTTGCACGAATACGTGCCAACAGTTCTTCAATCGCAAATGGTTTTATAATATAGTCATCAGCTCCACGATCCAAACCAGCAACAATATCCATGATTGAGTCGCGAGCTGTCATCATCATAATATAAGTATCTTTTTCTTGTTGGAGACGACGTGTCACTTCGAAACCGTCCATCTCAGGCAACATAAGGTCCAAGAGAATAAGATCGAAATCTTTCTCAAGTGCCATTTCAAGTCCTTCGCGTCCGTTGTCCGCTGTCACAACGTCGTATCCTTCGTGTTGAAGTTCAAGAGAGACAAAACGAGCAAGGTTTCTCTCATCTTCAACAATCAAAATGCGTTTGCTCATAATAAGTATTTACCCTCTTTTATAAAAAATTTTTTGGCTTCCATTTCCTCAAAAAGTATTTAGGTTTAGCCAATGAATACATCCGAAAATTAGCTTATAATGACAGAATAATACAGATTTTTAAAATTGTCAAACATTTTTAGTTTGTTTTTGAATTAATTGTCATCAAATAGTCCATTCAATTGAGCAAAAGGATTACTTGCCTCTTTCTCCCCTTGTTTAAGAGCTGCAAAATCCTCTTCTGACAAGACTTCCCAGTCTTTACCTGAGAGCGAAATTTGTCCTGATTTCTCTTCAGGTGTCAGCACTCTCAAAGGAATATTAAGAAGAATATTATCTAAAATACTCTCATTAAGGTCAATAGTATCGTCATTCAAGATAAGAACTAGATTTTCCTCGACTAATTCCTTTTGAAGAGCAGCATCCGCCTCTTGTATAAAGGTTTCCGAGACTAGGTAATTGAACCCAAGTGTCGCAGGCTCAAGTGAACGACTAGATGGCAAAGTAATATCATAGCTAAGTTGATAATCTAAGAGATATAAGCCATTATCATAGACTACTTGACCACTTGCTTGAAGTTGTTCAAGATTTAAAACTTGGTCATAGCGTTCTTTAATTGACTCCAACAAAGAAGGTGCTTCATTAAAGGCTAGCCCTTCTGGAGACTTTCTAACTTCTGAAAGATAAATCATTTTCAATCCTCAAATTAAATTTTCCCATAGGAATCTATTTTCAATCCATAAGACCATAATCCCCTATATTCACTTTTCATTAAAGCGAGTAATTATGATTTTAGACTTAATTAACATTATATCAGATTTTTAAAAAAAAATAACAGCTTTAATATTACATAATTTTAAACTTAGGAGGTTTTTAGTAGCTTATTAAAAACTGGTTCTTACCTAATCTTAAACAATCTTTTCCATTAGATGAAAGGGATTAATTATGGTAAAATAGGGGCATTGAAACTAGATAAAAGGATTGTAAAATGACACCTGAAGATTTTTACATGGCTTTGAAAGAACTAGGGTTCGATCTTAGCCAAAAACAAAAAGACCAATTCCAACGCTACTTTGAGCTTTTGGTAGAATGGAATGAGAAAATCAACCTTACTGCAATTACAGACAAAGATGAGGTTTTCCTCAAACATTTCTATGATTCTTTGGCTCCTGTTCTTCAAGGGCATATTAAAAATCAAAGTATTCAACTTCTGGATATCGGTGCTGGAGCTGGATTTCCAAGTCTCCCTATTAAAATTCTTTGTCCTAATCTTGATGTGACAATCATTGATTCTCTTAATAAACGCATCACTTTCCTTAACTTCTTGTCTGATGAACTTGGACTTAGCGGTGTTCACTTCTATCACGGACGTGCTGAAGATTTTGGACAAGATAAGGCCTTCCGTGCTCAATTTGATATTGTTACTGCCCGTGCCGTTGCACGTATGCAAGTTCTCTCAGAATTAACTATTCCTTTCTTAAAGGTCGGAGGTCAACTTATTGCACTTAAGGCTGCCGCAGCTGACCAAGAGCTAGTCGATGCTAGAAATGCTTTGAACGTTCTTTTTGCTAAACCTATTCTCAACGAAAACTACAAGCTGCCAAATGGTGATGGTCGTAATATTACCATTATCGATAAGAAAAAAGAAACCCCAAACAAGTACCCACGTCGTGCTGGGATTCCTAATAAGAAACCACTATAACGTTTATCCAAGAATGTTTTCTTACTCCTAGGATTCTTATTTCTCCTTATGATAACTCGGAGGTTCTCAGTGATAAATCATCTTTCAGTCACGCAAAAGCTTGTACTCAGCTTTGCCTTTGTCATTATAGTGGGGAGTATTTTACTTAGTCTTCCCATAAGCCATTATGCTAATAGTCCAGAAACAAGCTACCTAGATCATCTCTTCAATGCTGTGTCAATGGTCTGTGTAACTGGGCTTTCCGTTGTTCCTGTCAGCAAGGCTTACAATGGCTTTGGTCAGATTATCTCTATTCTCCTTATACAGACGGGAGGACTTGGACTAGTCTCTCTTATAGCCTTTAGTACCTATACTCTTAAAAATAAATTAGGATTAAGTGATCAAGATCTCCTTCAATCCGCACTTAGTAGGGATAACCAAAAAGATTTGAAAGCTTATCTTTTCAATGTATATAAAATAACTTTTTCTATTGAAGCTTTAGCGACACTAGTAATTATGACTGATTTTATTCCTCGCTTTGGACTTGGTCATGGCATTTTTAACAGTCTCTTTCTAGCTGTCTCTGCTTTTTGTAACGCTGGCTTTGATAACATAGGAACTAACAGTTTACAAGATTATGCGACCAATCCAACTATCAACCTCTCTGTGGCTTTTCTTATTATGTCTGGAGGCTTAGGTTTTGCAGTTTGGATTGATTTAATTCAAATGATTAGATGCTATATTAAAGATCGCCCTAGAAACTGGAAATTAGCAAGTAGACCTTTCAGTAATCAAAGTCGTCTTGTGCTTATAAGTACAAGCTGTCTCCTCTTAGGCGGAACCCTACTTGCTTGGTTTCTGGAAATGGATAACTCTAAAACTATCGGTACTCTCAATGTCTGGCAGCAACTTTTGGTAAGTTTCTTTCAGACTGTAACCATGCGTACCGCTGGTTTTGCGACTATTTCCTACACCAATGCTAATTTTACTTCAAACCTTCTTTTTATGATTCAGATGTTTATTGGGGGTGGTCCTGGAGGAACTGCCGGTGGTATCAAGGTAACCACCGCCTCCATCATGTTTCTTCTTTTCAAGTCGGTGCTTTCTGGTAACTCCAGAGTTGTTTTCCGAAATCGTATTATCTCTAATAAACTGTTATGCAAGCATTCACTGTTATCCTATTTTACCTAATCATGCTCTTAGTCGGCTATGTTATTTTGCTTCAGACTAACCCTACTCTGTCACCACTAGCTCTACTTTTCGAGAGTGTGTCAGCTATTGCTACCGTTGGGGTGTCTATGGATCTGACTTCTAGTCTTAACACCATGGGACGTCTTGTTATCATGGCTCTGATGTTCATTGGCCGTGTCGGACCTATTACTGTTCTCTTGAGCTTGATGACAAAAAAAGAAAAACATGTCTCCTATGCCCCTACTCATATTTCAGTCGGCTAAACTATTTTATTAATTGACAATACTCTGAAAGGATTTTATATGAAAACACAAATTATTGGTGTTCTCGGTTTGGGAATCTTTGGACAAACACTTGCAACCGAACTCTCCTCTTTTGGACAAGATGTCATTGCCTTGGACAACAACTCTACAACAATTGATTTCCTTGCTGATCAAGTGACTAAGGCCGCTGTTGGTGACATTACTGACATTGACTTTCTACGTTCCGCTGGTATCGATACTTGCGATACAGTCATTATTGCAACTGGAGAACACTTAGAATCTTCTGCACTGGCGCTCCTACATTGTAAAAAACTCGGCATTACAAATATTATCGCCAAAGCCACAAATAACAATTATGAGGAAGTCCTTTACGGAATGGGGGCCAATTTGGTCATCACTCCTGAGCGTAGCACAGCAAAAGACTTGGCTTCAAATATACTTCGCTGTAACATTTCAAGAATTTTTCATTTAGAGGATGACGTGGCTTTAATTGAGTTGAAAATTCCTAATGAGTGGGCTGGAAAGTCGTTGCATACTTTAAATCTAAGACAAACTTATAACGTCAATGTTATTGGTTTTAGAAATGAGGAAAATGGTAAGTTAAACACTCACTTTGACCCAATGAATAGACTCCCTAACGAAGGAACTATTCTAGTAGTCTCCGACAATCGAACACTAGAAAAATTCGATTATTTAGGATATTTGAAATAAATTGACTTAGATAGACTAACATTTCTTGAATACCTAGATAGTTATTGTTAGCTACTTCAATATCAAAGTCCTTACCATGTTTTGCAAAGCAATTAGAGAAATGACAGTCTTCACCATGATAGATTAGGCCACCCAGTGTCTCAAGTACACCCTTAACAGCCCTAGGTGCCCTTTCTCCATTAGACACGTTAAAAAACATTGGTTATAAGGACCAATGTTTTTTAACGTGTCTAAAAATTCAAACTATCTTAGTTCATACCTTTTACTGTTTCAACGATATTTTCTACTGTAAAGCCATATTCTTCAATAATTTTAGCAGCTGGAGCTGAGGCACCAAATGTATCAATTCCAATCACAGCACCGTCTAAACCAACATATTTATACCATGGTAGACTTGCTGCCATTTCGATTGCTACACGACGACGAACTGCATTTGGAAGAACTTCCTCTTTGTAGGCTTGATCTTGTGCATCAAAGACATCTGTTGATGGAACACTCACAACACGAACTTTGTAGCCTTCTGATTCCAAAGCTTTTGCTGATGCTACTGCAAGATTTACTTCTGAACCAGAAGCAAGGAGAATAGTATCAAAATCTGCTGCTGTTTCATGAACAACGTAAGCACCTCTTGAAACTTTATCAAAATCTGTTCCTTCTTCAACAGTCAAGTTTTGACGTGTCAAAACAAGCGCCGTAGGTGTTGATTTAGAAGTTATAGCTTGATACCATGCAGCTTGTGTCTCACGCGCGTCTGCTGGACGATAAACATTAAGGTTTGGAATAGCACGAAGTCCAGCTAGATGTTCGATTGGTTCATGGGTCGGTCCATCTTCACCAACTGCAATAGAGTCGTGAGTAAAGACATAAGTAACTGGAAGTCCTTGAAGTGCAGACAAACGAACTGCTGCTTTTACATAGTCTGAGAATACGAAGAAGGTACCACCGTAAACACGAAGTCCACCATGGAGAGACATACCATTCAAGATTGCTCCCATCGCAAACTCACGTACACCAAATTGAATGTTACGGTTAAGACGATGTTCATCATCTTGTAGACCTCAGATTTAATGTAAGTCATATTTGAGTGAGCCAAATCCGCAGAACCACCTAGGAATGTTGGCACTTTATCAGCAATAGCATTCAAAGCATCTTGACTTGAATTACGAGTTGCTTGTGAATAACCATTTTCAACAGCTGGGAAGTCTGAAGATTGGAATTCAACTGCATCCTTACCTTCAAGAATGCGTGCAAGTTCAGAACCAAGTTCTGGGTAAGATTGTTTGTACTCATCTACCAAAGCAACCCAAGTGTCATAGGCCTGACGACCACGATCAACTGTATTTTCCTTGAAATCAGCATAAACTTCTTTTGGAATTTCAAATGGAGCATGGTTCCAACCCAAGTTTTCTCTTGCAGCTGCTGTTTCATCTGGTCCAAGAGGAGCACCGTGAACACCGTTAGTTCCTTGTTTATTAGGAGCACCATGACCAATGACAGTCTTAACCTCAATCAAAGATGGTTTACCACTTGCTTTTGCACTTTCAATAGCAGCGTTGATAGCTTCGATATCTGTTCCATCTTGAACAAATTCAGTGTTCCAACCATAAGCTTCATAACGTGCACGTACATCTTCAGTAAATGAATCTTTAGTTTCACCGTCAAGATTGATATCATTTGAATCGTACAAGACAATCAATTTATCCAATTTTTGAAGACCAGCGTAAGATGATGCTTCGGCCGAAACGCCTTCCATAAAGCAACCATCCCCCGCAATAACATAAGTATAATGGTCAAAGATTGGGAAGCCTTCCTTGTTGTATCGAGAAGCCAAGAAACGTTCAGCTTGTGCCATACCGACAGCCATAGCAATACCTTGCCCAAGTGGACCTGACGTAGCATCTACACCAACTGTATGGCCAAATTCTGGGTGACCAGGTGTCTTAGAACCCCATTGACGGAATTGTTTAAGCTCTTCAATGCTCAAATCTTTAAATCCTGACAAATGGAGGAGCGCATAAAGAAGCATTGAACCATGACCTGCTGACAAAACAAAACGGTCACGATTAATCCAATTTGGAACTTCAGGATTGACATGCATTTGTCTAGTAAACAAGGTGTAACCCATTGGTGCTGCACCCATTACCACACCAGGGTGGCCAGAGTTAGATTGGTTAATCGCATCTACCCCTAGAAAACGGATAGCATTTACTGAAAGGTTAGACATAATTTCCTCCTTAATAATATCAAGACTCTTTTAGTTACATCAATACTCTCTTCATTATATCACAGAAACGTTTTCACAATAAAGTACTTTATCGAAAATTTCATACAAATACCGTTCAAAAATTGGGAATAAAAAACTAAAAAAGCTCTGAAGATACTATAGACATCTCAGAACTCTTTCGTTTATTTAAAACTCACTGAAAGAAAACCTCAAATCCATGGATTGTAAAAACGCCCATGGTTAAGATAAATCAACTCCAGACTAATTCCCAATAAAAGAGTAGCTGATACGATTACAAGATAATCTTGTTTAGTCAAGGATTTGTGTACATACCATGTACGTTTTTTGTATCGACCAAATCGTCGTAACTCCATGGCTGTCGATATGGTATCAATTCGTTCGAGGGATGAAAAAATTAGAGGAAGAACAATTTGGAGATTCCCACGAATACGTTTGACCAATCCCGCCTTTTGCGACAAATTCAAACCACGAGCCTCCTGAGCCTTACGAATCGTAAAGAATTCTTCTTGAACATCTGGAATATAACGCAAGGTTAAACTCACGGAATAGGCAAATTTATAAGGAACCCCAATTTGATTCAGGCTAGCCGCAAACTGACTCGGATGAGTAGTCATGAGAAATAGAATGGCAAGAGGGACCGTTGAAAAATACTTGAGCAATAGATTTGCAAGGTAAAAAAGCTCCTGACTGGTTAGATAGAAACGCCCCCAACCTCAATAATAACTGTCTTAGCCCTGTAAATTTCTTCACCATAGCCAGGTGCGAAAAGGTAGACCATAAGTAAATTAAAGAGAGCAATTGATCCAATAATCTTAACAACGAAAGAAATATCTCGCCAACGAATCTTGGCCAAATAAAAGAGATAAATAGAAAGTAAGCCTACTGCTAGAATAAAACGTGGGTCATAGGTTGCCATACAAGCAACTGAAACCAAGATAAAGAAAAGCATCTTACTTGCCCCAGACAAATCATAGAGGAAACCTTGACCTGGTTGATAACCTATTAAATGATTAGACATAAGGCCCTCCTTTTTCGATATAATACTGGGTTACTTCTACTGGATTACTTGACAATTTCTGACCCAAAGTATACAGAGATGTCTGCTTGAGATTAGCTGACTCAAGTAAATCCTTCTGATTAAGAATTGTAACAGGATTGTCGTCTGCAATGATTTTCCCCTCAACCACAACGAGACAACGATCGCTATATTCCAACATGAGCTGCATGTCATGGGTAATCATCACAATCGTATGACCTTGCTTCTGAAGACTGTCCAAGAAATTCATGATATCCGTGTAAGTCTTGTAATCTTGACCAGCTGTTGGCTCATCCAAGATAATGATTTCAGGTCTCAAGACCAAGATAGACGCAATGGTCACACGCTTTTTCTGACCAAAGGAAAGCGCAGAAATGGGCCATTTACGAAAACTATAAAGGCCACAAGTCTTCAGTACCTCATGAACACGCTCTTCAACCTCAGTTTCTTCAATCCCTCGCAAGCGTAAACCTAGAGCCACTTCATCAAAAATCATAGTTTGGCTAATCATCTGATTAGGGTTTTGCAAAACAAAGCCTATACGCTCTGAACGCTCGGCGATGCTATCCTGACTGATATCCTGACCCTTGTAAGTTAATTTCCCTTGACTAGGGACAAAACCGCATAGAGCTTTAGCAAGCGTCGACTTTCCAGCTCCATTTTTACCGACAATCGCTAGTCGCTCACCTTTTTTCAAGCTAAAAGACATATCCTCTATAATCGCTGGATTATCCCCATAGGAAACGCTAAGCCCCTCAACCTTCAAAATAGAATCACTTGAACTGTCTCTTTTATCTTTCAAAACGCTACCTGGGATACCTAATCCAGACAAATCCAAAGCATCTAGTTGGCTAAGATTTTGTGCTCTAGTTGTATCAAATCCCAACTGACGTAAAACCGTCACATATAGAGGTTCGCGAATCCCATTTTCCAGTAAGAGAGTACTTGATAAAAGCTCATCTGGGCTACCGTTAAAGAGAAGTTGCCCATCATTGACTAGCAAAATACGGTCAACGGGACGATAAAGAACATCTTCTAGACGGTGCTCAATAAGAATTGTTGTAGCTCCCACCTCCTTGTGGATTTTATCAATGAGGTCAATGGTTTCCTGTCCTGATTTAGGATCTAAATTTGCTAGAGGCTCATCAAATAAAAGAATAGGGCTCTCATCAATCAAGACTCCAGCCAAACTAACTCGTTGTTTTTGGCCACCTGATAAGTCTTGAGGGCGGTGATTAAAAAGAGAAGTCAAGTCTAGACGTTCAGCCCAGAGTGCTACCTTATCCTTCATCTCACTTTGATCAGCACAATCATTCTCCAAAGCAAAAGCCAAATCCTCGGCTACTGTTAGGCCAATAAACTGACCATCTGGATCCTGCAATACCGTAGATACCGACTGTGACTTATCATAGATAGATTGCTTGAAAATATCCTGACCATCTATCCTTACCTGGCCTTTTGCCTGACCTTTATGGATATTAGGTATGATACCATTGAGACACTGAGCAAGGGTCGACTTTCCGCTACCAGAAGGGCCTAAAATGAGCACTTTCTCGCCTTTGGCAATATCAAAGCTGATATCTTTAAGCGTCGCTTCTGCTTGCGCATCATATTGAAATGTAAACTGATTAAAACTAATGTATTTATCCATGTTTCTACTAACAAAGAGAGGAGATATCAAAGCAAACTGACAGTCCCACTCTCCTATGATTCATGCTAGTCTTTGGTAAGACTACCAGATTGTGTACGTGAACTAGCATAGATGGCAAGAAGGAGTGTTCCCCCAATTGCAATTGTAATAAAGTTAGCTACGCCAGCTACAAAACTTTGTGCATAAAGATATGACCAGGCTTGAGCAAATTGGATTTTATCACCGATTGGCGTAACTACACCATAAGCAATAAGCAGTCCTAATGCTTGTGCTAGGTTGAACCAAATCATACTCATTACAGAGAATTTACCCATTGTTACATCATATTTTTTACCAAATAGGCCAATAACAAGACCTGTAATACCACTTGCAAGAACCCAAGCCCATGAGATATTTCCGTATTGAATACCATCTTTAAGCGCATGTCCAATGAAGCCCATAAAGAAACCTGTAATAGGCCCAAAAATCACTGAGAATAGAGCTTGAACAGCATACTGAAGTTGGATGCTGGTATTCCCAAAAATAGGAATATTAACAAACATACCAATGATAATAAAGAGTGCTGCACCGATACCTGTCGCAACTACTGTACGAATTGAATTGTTTTTCATAATCTTACTTTAATCTCCTAAACGTTTAATTTCAATGTGCCAGTTGGACCCTACACCAACATTATAGGCCTTGGCAAAAGACCCCTGGTTTATGGCTAGACCGACACGATAGAGGGAATTGATATAAATAATTGGCTGACCGATACGAACATCCGCAAACGATTTCCCATAGGTAACTTGGTTTTGGTAGACCAACATATCATTGTTAAAGATGGTCACCTCGAATCGATCACCAAAGTTTGGTTCTAACGCATAAAAGTCATCACGTGTGATAGAGGTCCAAAGAGAGCCGAAACGGACGTCCAAAATGTCAATCGCACCACGAACTAGATTTTCCTCTATGATGGTTTCAACCACTGGAAACTCTAGAATTTTGTCCACAGGTAACTCAGGACCTACTTCTTCAAAACTGATGTGACCAGAAGCTAATTTTGCACCTGTATAGGCATAAACATCACGACCATGGAAGGTATAAGACAGCTCCGTATTACTACAACGATTCTCAACTTCTGAAATTTCACGGACAGCAACGATACCGACATCCTTCTTGATATAAGAAAGTGTTCCGTTATCTGGTGTGACGATATATTGTCCCGTCTTTGTTAAGGCAACCACACTTTTACGTGATGAGCCTACACCCGGATCAACTACCGAAAAACAAAGGTTGTTCCCTTTGGCCAGTACTCGACAGTCTGAAACAGACGATAAGAAGCTTCAAAAGTGTTGTAGGGAGTAATGTCATGTGTAAGGTGATGTACTCCCAAACTAGGTTCTTCTTGAAGGGCCACACCAATCATGGCCGAAACAGCACCGTCAACCAAACCAAAGTCTGATTGAAGCACTAATAAATTATTAGTCATAAATGTTTCACCCTTTCTCTTTGAATGGTTTATTATACTATATTTTATGGGCTTTTTAAATATGATAGATTCTTGAGCTAGCTATAGTCTTTGGCTATGTTTCCCTCTAAAATCAAAAAGTCAGCCCAACAGGCTGACCATGTAGTAGTTATCTAAGATTTCTTCCAACGACTTTTTTCTGCCACTGCTGTAAAAAGAACATCTGTTGACGAGTTGAGAGCTGTTTCACAAGAGTCTTGGATGACACCGACGATAAAGCCGACACCAACAACTTGCATAGCTAAATCATTTGAGATCCCAAAGAGACTGCATGCTACGGGTACCAAGAGGAGGGAACCTCCTGCAATACCTGAGGCACCGCAAGCAGAAATAGTTGAAACCACACTAAGAATAAAGGCTGTTGCAAAATCAACCTCAATTCCCAAAGTAGTCACTGCAGCAAGCGTCAAAACATTGATTGTCACAGCCGCTCCTGCCATGTTAATAGTTGACCCTAGAGGGATAGAAACCGAATAGGTATCAGGATTCAAGCCAAGGTCCTCACACAATTGAATGTTAACGGGGATATTAGCCGCTGAAGAGCGAGTAAAGAAGGCTGTAATCCCTGAATCTTTCAAGCAACGGAAAACCAATGGGAAAGGATTTTTACCCATCATCACAAATGCAATGATAGGATTAATAACCAAAGCAACAAAGGTCATTGTTCCAACTAAAACAAGGATTAAGACACCATAATCTGCCAAAACACCAACGCCATTCTTAGAAATAGTATCAAAGACAAGACCAAGTATTCCAAATGGCGCTAGATTAATAATCCAACGTACGATTTGAGAAGTTACTTCTGCTAAGGTATGCAGCAATTCTTTAGTGTGCTCACTAGCTGTTCGCATGGCAAAACCAAAAACGACAGCCCATACTAAAACACCAATGTAATTGGCTTGAGACAAAGCGTTGATAGGATTGTCTACCATTTTAAGCATCAAATCCTTAAAGACCTCACCGACCCCTTGAGGTGCAGCCGCCTTAGTAGCTGAGGCTGCTCCTAATTTTAAGGAAATTGGAAAAATATAGTGAGAAATAACAGCTGTCAAAGCAGCCGCAAAGGTACCAAAGAGATAAAGCACAATAACTGTCTTCATGTTACTCTGCTGACCTTCACGTGTTTGAGAGAGGGCATTCGCAACCAAAGCGGAAACCAAGAGTGGTGCAATCGCCTTTAATCCACCAACAAACATGTCTCCCAAAAGACCAATAACCGTAATCTTTGGAATCAGTAAACCAAGTATAGCGCCAATTACCACACCAATGGCAATACGCTTAATCAGACTGGTCCTATTCCAAGCTGAAATAAAACGTTTCATAACTAATTAACTCCTTTTTGTGATTAGGGTAACCACAAAGCATTCTACAGTTTCCATATTATGATAAATTACTGAAATCGTCAATATATGAAAAAAGCCTTTGATAAATAGGCTTTCAAATTCTATTTATGACTCAACTTACGGGTCAAGAAATCACCGAGAAACTGAATAAGGAAAATCAAAATCAAAATCAAGAAGGTTGCTAAGATGGTAACTGATGTACTTGAACGATTGTATCCGTAGTAGATGGCGATGTATCCGAGACCACCTGAACCGATAGCTCCAGCCATGGCAGTTTCACCCACAAGGGAAATCAAAGTCACTGTTGATACACGAACCAATTCTGGGAGTCCTTCGCCAAGATAAACCTTAATCGTGTCCCAAAGATTTGCACCACTAGCTTGTGCTGCTTCAATCACTCCACGGTCTAAGTCTGCCAGTACCACCTGTACTTGACGTGCAAAGAATGGGAAGGTTGCAGCTGATAATGGAACCAAAGCCGCTGTCTTACCAAGGTTAGTCCCTACGATAAAGTAAGTGAAGTCTTTCAAAATGGCCAAGAGGATGATGAAAGGAATGGCACGAAAGATTGAAGTAATTTTATCCAAGATTTGGAAAATAAATTTATTTTCAATGACACCGCGAGGACCTGTCAATACTAAGAAGAGACCCATAATGAGACCGAGAAGCCCACCAATGATGAAGGAAATCACAGTCATATAAAGTGTCGCGTAGATGGCATCTGGCCAAGAGTTAGCCCCCTGCATACCGATACGATAAATATCTGGAAAGTTTTGTTGAATCCAATCTGACATTATTGGGCTCCTTTCTTAAGTACTCGCAAGCTAACACCTGCATTTTCAATCGCTTTTAGCGCAGCAATAACCTTATCAGAATCACCATCTAAAACAACGACCAATTCACCAACAGGGGTATCACCGAGAATCTCAACATTTCCATAAAGAATATTACCTGAAACGCCGAAGTCTTTGAAGATTTCCGTCAAAAGGGGTCTATCTGTTGAAGAACCTACATATTTAAGCTGAACAAGAAGTGCAGATGCAGGTAAGTTTTTCACCAAAGGTTGTGCATTAATCTTAGCCAAGGCATCCTCAATCCCTGCTGCAGTTTCAATAAATTCTTGTGTCAAATCCTCTTGTGGGTTTGAGAAGATATCAAGAACACTTCCTTCTTCCAAAAGTTGACCATTTTGCATAACAGCCACACGGTTACAAATGTCTTTAACAATTTGCATTTCGTGGGTGATCATAACCACTGTCAAACCAAGCTTTTTATTCAAATCCTGCAAAAGTGAAAGGATCTGCTTAGTTGTTTTTGGGTCAAGAGCTGAGGTAGACTCATCTGAAATCAAGATTTCAGGATCATTAGCCAAGGCACGGGCAATCGCTACACGTTGTTTTTGACCACCTGACAACTGTGCAGGATAGTTTTCGGCACGATCAGCCAAATCAACCAATTCCAAAAGACCACGAATTTTTTTGTCTTTCTCTTCATTGCTTAGTTTAGAATGACGAAGAGCAAAAGCTACATTTTCATAAGCCGTCTTTTGAGCCATAAGGTTAAAGTGTTGGAAAATCATCCCAATCGTTTGACGTTTCTGGCGCAATTCTTTTGTCGTTAATTGAACCTGACCGTTCTCAAAAGTCACATCTTCACCGATAGTGATTTTACCAGCTGTAGGTACTTGTAAAAGATTGATCGCACGAACAAGAGTAGATTTACCAGCCCCTGAATAGCCAACGATTCCGTAAATATCACCTTTTTCAATCTGGATGGACACATCCTTAACCGCTTGAATAGTGCGACGTTTCTGCGTAAAGGTGATATCAATATTTTTCAAATCAATAATGACATTACTCATAATTTGCGATTAACTCCTTAATTAGTTCAATATGGGTGTAGTAATCTGCTAGGCTAACATTTTCATTCCCACCATGATCTCGACTATTAGCATTTCCTATACCAAAAGCTACCATAGGAACACCCAAAGCCTCGTAAATCATATGCATAGGACCTGTGCCTGCAGCTGTCGGAAGTACAGCGACACCTTCCTCATAAAAGCCTTTTGCCAACTCAATAACGTTGACAATAGCAGGAGCTGACATATCACTACGATAACTTTCTTCACCAAGAGTGAAGGTTCCCTTGATACGGTCAAACCCCTCTTTTTTGAGGTGAGCCTTGATACAATCCAAAACATACTCAGGTGTCAAACCAGAGACCAAGCGCATCTCCATCTTAGCTTTGGCTTGAGCTGGCAGAATGGTCTTAACACCTTGCCCCTGATAACCTGTCGAAATCCCTTCAATAGAAAGAGCTGGCTAAAAATAATACGTTTTTAAGAAAGCACGACGGTCGCTTTCCAAAATTGGTAGTTTTAAGCCATAAATCTTACGGAGGCTATCTGCATTTTCAATGGCGTAAGTCTCGATAAGATCCATTTCACGTTCATTTGGCTGGATAATTTTTCCATAGATACCATCGATAAGAATACGTCCATGATCATCACGCATACTTGAAATAGCATTGAGTAAGTACCAGGAAGCAGATTCAATAACCGCACCAAATTTAGAGTGGATATCAACATCCGCACTCTCGACAGACAAGTCAAAGGTAATAATCCCCTTGTTGCCACCCGTAATTTCTAATTGTCCTTTGCTATTTCGATTTCCTTGTTCCCAAACCAATAAGTCTGCTGGGAGAAGGTCATCACGGTATTTTTCTAAATATTTTCCAAGGTCAGTCTAAGCAGACTCCTCAGCCCCCTCCATCATAAAGGTAATATTAACAGGAAGGTCTCCGACCTCGCGAATATACTTACGAAGAGCTGTCAACCGAGCTGTAATATGCCCCTTATCATCATCGACACCACGACCATACATGTAACCCTTACGAACTGTCAAACGGAAAGGATCATCCGTCCATGGTTGATCATTGTCCGCAGGAACAGTGTCATAGTGTTGATAGAAAATAATTGTTTTCACATCTGGGTTTGGACTCTTGAATTTCGCCAAGACAAAAGGTGCCGCATAGGTCTCGTTAACAGTTACCTCTGCTCCTACACGAGAAAAAATTTCACCGAGGTAAGCAGCAACGTCATAGAGACCAATATTTTGAGCAAAAATAGATTTTTTAGAAATCAAAGTTCTCAAAACTTCAAAATAGTGCTGAGCAACTTCATCATTACGAAACTTTCGTAGCTGCTCTTCTTCACTAGGAAATGCCATCAAATTGACTTCTTCATATACGACAAAATGGTGTGCTCTCACACGCCCTTTCGCCCTTAGCTTATTTCTTTGAATTAGCTTCCAATTGATCTCGTGTTGGTGCACCTTTCCATGCTGGAAGGTCAACTTTGTTAGAAGCATCATAAATGATTTGGGCAACTTCATCATTTTGGTAAGCCTTAATCAAAGTCTTGATAGCATCGGATTTGTTTGATTTTTCCCAATCTTTATTAGCTGCAATGATATTTACCCATTCTTTCAAATCTTGACTTGGATCTTCTTGGAAGAGGGTTGTGTTATAGTCAACATTTTGTTGTTGTGCATATGTGTTGTTAACAACTGCAGCGTCTACTGATGAAAGAGTTTGGGCAGCTTGTTCAGCAGAGATTTCTTTGATCTCCAATTTCTTTGGATTTTCAGAAATATTCTTGATAGTTGCCAATTCACCATCTTTAACATCCAACTTAAGCAAACCAGCTGTTTGAAGGAGAGTCAAAGCGCGACTTTCGTTTGTACTATCGTTAGGTACTGAGATAGTAGCTCCCTCTGGAAGCTCTTTAACATCCTTATACTTAGCTTTACCGTTTTCAGTTCCTGAGAAAAGGTGGATTGGGCTAAGGAGTGTATCAGCTACTGGAACGAGATCACCTTTATTTTCTTTGTTCCAGTTGTTCAAGAAATAGATGTGTTGGAAAGCATTAACGTCGATTTCACCATTTTTAAGAGCCTTATTTGGTTGATTAAAGTCTGTGAACTCTTTCAAGTCAATTGTAACACCCTTGTCTTTAGCCAATTCTTTGACTTTATCCCACACTGGCTCAGTTGTATTATCCAAAGTCATGATACCAACTGTCAATGTTTTATCATCTTTAGCAGATTTGTTACCACCGGCACCACAAGCAGCCAAGGCTACTGTTGAAGCAACTGCCAATACTGTAATTCCAAGAATTTTTTTAAATTTCATAACGAACTCCCTTTAATTGTTTTAAGTGTTAAATTATTATCCCATAAGATGAGAATTGTAGCAAATTGTTTATAATTGTATATCTCTATAGTTTTTAACTATAATGTGTCCGAGATTTTAATTATATGGAAAAGCTGAGAATCATTCCCACCTCCTTTCTTATTTTTTGCTTGGAACTTTCAAAGCATCTTTAGTTGGAATATAATCTTTGTTTCCAAGGAATTTTTCAGCCAACTTAGCCAAAGTACCATCTTTTTGGAGTTCTTCCAAACGCTTGTTTACGAATTTTTGAAGGTCTTTTTGATTATCAGCAAACAAGAAGTAGATGTATGGTTGTTGATCAGACTTAAGTTCAATGGTTTTCAAATTACTCAACTTATTATTTTTGATGATTGCATTAACAGTTGGTGCATCAAAGATCTTGAAGTCATACTTGCCTTCATTCAAACTTGTCAACATTTGTGTAATATTTTCATTTGTGTAGTTAAGTTCAACTGGCTTGTCTGAATGTTTCTCATTAAACTCTGTCAATTGAGTAGCTGTAGTTGTTCCTTGAACAACCTGCGTTGAGTGTCCAGCAATATCATCATATTTCTTAATATTACTATCTTTTGGAACAGTCAAAACAGCTGGTGTGGTACCAATTGGATATGAGAAGAGGTATTTTTGGGCACGTTCTTCTGAATAAGAGATGTTATTCCCGGCCATTTGGTATTTACCTGCGTCAAGACCTGTAAATACTGAAGACCATTCTGTTTTTTGGAATTTCACTTCATATTTGTCAGAGTCTTTGAAGACTGCTTTAGCCACTTCCACATCGTAACCAGTCAATTCACCGTTTTCTTCATATGAGAACGGTGCTGTTGTCCCAACAGTGGCAAAGTTAATTGTTTCTTTAGCACCTGAAGATTTAGATGCTTCTTTTGGTGATTTAGATGAACATGCAGCAAGCAAAGCCACTGAAGCAATGGCTACACCCGTAATTCCAAGAATTTTTTTAAGTTTCATAATACTCTCCTTTGAGATTGATTTTTTTATTGTAACAGAATTCACTAAGCTTAACTAATACTTAAACATAATCAAAGTGATAAGAAAATACTATCACCTAAAAATATCAATTGTTTGACAAAGAAAAAAGTAGGAAACCTAGAACGATTTCCTACTTATCCTTATTAATAATGTGACAAACGCTCAATTACTTGCTGGTTACTGAGCACTTCCTGGGCAGGAAAGAAATCAGCTTTGCCGTCTTCAAAAAGAAGAACATCAGCCTTTTCGTGATGAAGATGCTTAAAGTGATGAGCAGACATGATAATGGTTTCCCAGCTGAATGAAGCTCATGTAGAAGTTCCCTAAAAAATTCTTCATATTCTTTAGAAAGATTATTGAAGGGTTCATCAAGAATATACACATCTGGATTAGTTACCATGATACTGGCAAAAGCCACTTTCTTCTTTTCTCCACCAGACAGTTGATAGGGAACGCGATCTCTTAAATCTTCAATTTTAAGCAGGGATAGCGTGTCTTGAACGCGCTGTGACACTTCTTCGGTAAGACCTAGCTGACGTGGACCAAAAGCAATCTCATCATAGACAGTACAATTAAATAACTGACTATCCACATCCTGAAAGAGGATTCCGAGGCGACTATAAAAATCTCGTTTTTGACGTTTGTCCTTCAGCCATTCTTTGAGGTCCTTCCCTAAGAAAAGAATGCGACCAGATTCTTCCTGCTTGAAGCCAGTTAATAAACTGATAAGACTTGATTTTCCAGTCCCATTTTCCCCCATCAACATCACATATTGTCCTTGTCTAATCTCCAAATCAAGACCAGTAAAGACCTTTTTTTGTTCATAGGCACAGGCCACTTGTTTCAATTGAAACATCTCATCCTCCTAACATAATCTGTCCTAAAATCACTGCTACTAGACCTATCAAGGCCAGCCAGTCCTTCCATGTGAATGACTGTGATGACTTGACATACTCACCAACAAAGCAACGTGCTTCCATGGCTTGAGTCAGTTCCTCACCATAGCGTATAGCTTTAAGGTATAAAATTCCCCAGATATTACTTCCAATCCGGAAACGATGGTTGCCGCCAAAGCTTCGTGCTTCAATCCCTTTGAGCAAATCCATTAATTGTTTTCCAAAGACATCGATATATTTTATGGTGATATCTAACTGGAGCAGAACAAGATCAGGAAAATGCAACCCTTTTAATGCCACTAGCATCTCACTTATTGTACTTGTCTCTGAATAATAAGCAATGGCTACGGCAATCAAAGGAAGTCTAAAAAGAAAGAGCGATTGACCTCCGCTAAGTAAGAGATGCGGTAGATAAAGAACTAAAGGAAAGATCAACAACACTACAGTTTTTTTCAAAGTTCTTACTAAAACAGAATGCGGTAAAAAAGCCACGCCAGCTCCTAAAAACAAGGCTACAATCCACAAAACTATGAGATTTCGGCTAATTCCCACTAAAACAAGTAAGAAAAAGAGAAGTAAAACCTTAGCTGTTGGATGAAAGACTGATGCTACTTTTAAAGGATGCGTTTCAAACTTTTGAAGAAGAGCTTCCAGATGGTGACGATTCCGGATAAGAAAGTTATTTCTACCGACTTTAGTAACTACTGGGCGCTCTTCCGACATCCAATCTGGCAGAATCATTTTTCAATCTTTCTACCGAAAATCAAGCGATAGAGGATGAAGAAAATCAAAACAGCAGAGGCAGCACTCAGGATATAACCCAAAACTTCTGGAATGCCTGCGATACTATAATCTGGAAAAAGGGCATTGAATGAAAAACCATTCAACATTCCTTTTGGCGCTTGGGCTTCCACATGGTAATGAGACAATTTTTCTACTAACTCTTTGACATCCCATTCTGCAAAAGCTGTTCCCGTCGCCAATAAACCAAGTGGCGTTAGGATAATTAAGGCTAGGATAAAGAGCAATAAAGGACGTAGTTTTTTAGTCGTTATTTCCTGAGTATTATCAATATTCAAACGTTCAATGAATTCTTGAACACCGGCTGTGAAAAATCCTTCTACCAAGCCGATAAGCAGGTGAGTCAAGCCCATTACTGGAAGCGTCACTCTCAAAGGGTATGGATTGTAAAGCGGATTACCACTGCTATCTTTAAAGAGAATCGGTTGAATTCCTAGTAAAACCGCAACAGTCAGGGCCGCAACTACAATTCCAATATAACCTCCAAAAAAGCTAGCAATTATCCTATTCTTTGTCCACTTATTCAAGAGTTTATAAACAGCATAACCCACAAATGGCATGACAACAGCCATACAAAAGGCATTCGCACCAAAGGCCAAAATCCCACCATCACCAAATAGCAAAGCCTGCATAGCTAGAGCCACACTAACTGCTAAACAGGAGGCCCAAGGTCCTAACAATATAGCAATTAGCACTGCCCCAACAGCATGGGCACTCGTTCCACCTGGGGCTGGAAGATTAAACATCATGATAAGGAAGGACAAAGAAGTCCCGATTCCCAACATAGGAATCGTTTTTTTATCAGTGTTAACCTTTACCTTCACTTCCTTGACAGCCTTATACCAAATAGGCAACATAACTGCCCCCATTGCCGCACAAGTCATAGGGCTTAGGTAATTTTCAGGAATATGCATTTTTTATCTCCTCATATCATTTTTTCTCAAATTCAAAGGGGTTAATCCATGTATTTCTTGTCTAAAATAGTCTGCACAAGAATAAATGATGCGACGATTATCCTCAGCAGTTTTTCCTAAGATACGTAACACCAAACCTGAGATATCTAAGGATGAAATGGCAAAATCAGACTCAAGATTTAGCCCCTCTAAGTGCTTCTGCAAAGCCTTAACAAAAGCCTCGTCAATATTTGGGGACACCATTACCAAGCTATTGTAATTACGCCATCCTTCAAAATAACCAAGTTTAAACATATCTTGTTTCTCAGGCTCTAAGAGAGTCTGATCGCTATAAACAAGCTCATTATCTTGGTAAATTTGTGTCAAATTACGAAAATAATGGTATTGAAACGGTAAATCCTCATGAGACCAACCTGCCGTTACACCATCTGAATAAATCAAGTGGGCAGACTTATCCATATCAATACGACTTGTTTGGAAATAGCGTGATTTTAAATATGGAATAACTTCATCAGCCATGTACTCCAAATAACTATTTCTTCAAGTGTGATAGACGTATTCTGTTGTGTCAACTGTCCTTTCTCACACTTGTAAACATAGGTGGGTGTTTGAGTTGTCACCAAGGCATGAGCATCTTTATTAACATCAATGGTCACTTGATACTGCTCACCCTCGACAAAGCCCCCACCCATATTAATGAGGAAATAGTAAGGAACGCCATTGGCATCTGAATTATCTGCCGATACTCGAGAGTTACCTTCTTGATATTTCTTGTGGGAAATTGTACGACCATTTCGATTTGAAAATCCAAGATGGACAAAGCCATCGTAAACTTGTGTCATCTTACAAGTCCTCTAGTAGGAAATTCTTACGAATCCATTCTTCTACTTCCTTAACATTGTCATCATTATTCAAATTTGTGAAAATGAAAGAATCTTCGTTACGGAAATGAAGGGTATCTTCACGCATACGATCTAGGTTGGCTCCAACATAAGGTGCAAGGTCAGTCTTATTGATCAAGAACAAATCACTCTTAATCATCCCTTGACCAGCCTTACGTGGGATTTTTTCACCCTGAGCAACGTCAATAATATAAATGGTAAAATCAACCAAATCAGGGCTGAAGGTCGCAGCCAAGTTGTCTCCACCACTTTCAAGGAAAATAACATCCAAATCATGGTTAAAGCGCTCTTGAAGAGTTTCAATCGCTTCAAAGTTCATAGAGGCATCCTCACGAATCGCAGTATGAGGACATCCACCAGTTTCTACACCAATGATACGGTCTTCGTCTAAGCTTGAATTTTTAGCCAAGAAAAGGGCATCTTCTTTTGTATAGATATCGTTAGTAATAACTGCTAAATTTAAGTCAGACATACGTCGTGTAAGACGCTCAAGCAAAAGGGTTTTACCTGAACCAACAGGTCCACCAACTCCAATAATTACAGTACGTTTTGTCATTGTTTCTTCCTCTCAACCTTGTTGATATTTTAGGACATGAATAGGCGAAATACCTGTGTTTCATGTTTCATCTGAGCTAATTCAAGACCAGGCGTATTGGCCCCAAGGTAGGACGCATCCAATTCTTGAATTTCTTGTGTCATTTTTTCTAATTGCGAAAAGCTACGTAAAACAATCTCCTGTCCAGCAAACTGTCCAAGGGGAATGGCACGCACAGCATTTTGAACCATCGTCGAAATCACGCTATAACCATAAAGTGCTATGGCTTCATTACATCCCAAGCCCTTGTTAAACACATAGAGCGCAAAGACAATAGCTGGATTGCCGAAGGCCACACCCTTACGTATTTTAGACTGATAGTCATCCAATACCGGAATAGCATGAAGCCTTTGAATGAGTCGAAGCATTTGTTTAGCAATCATTTTAGTCCCCTGTCTTGTTTCACGCGCTTGCGTCGAAACTGTCAAGACCTTATCATAATACCAAACCTGGTCTATGTTATCTGTAACCATAGCATCATAAACCAGTTTGATTACAAGACCTTCACCATATTTAAACTGACTGGCTAAATAGGCTTCTTGCCACTCTTCGTAACCTTTATCATCTGTTACAGTGTCTTCACGCAGATAATTTTCCATCCCAAATGAGTGGTTAAATGATCCAATTGGAAAGGTTGAATCGACAATTTGCACAATTTCAAGATAATCTTGCAAAGATACATTAGCAAAGGGATTAATGTTCATGGGCAGTTAAATTCACATGGCGTAGGGGTTTATCAAGGACCACTTCTTCAATCGTGTAGGCAATCTCTTTTTGAGTCAAGACTTGCTCTACAACTGGGTCAACCTCTAAATAAATCTTGGCATCTTTCACCTCAATCGGTTTATGAGTATTCCCAAGAATGTGAGCTGTGATTCCCATTTCATCCATATCTTTAGGTGAGATGACAATCAAATCCTGTGACTCAACACCAATAGCTAGGACATGGTGATCATCGATAAAAAAGGCAGATCCATTTTGCAATTTTTGTCCCTTATCAAGACGAATACCAAATTCATTCCCATGATCACTCTTCACACGAATAATTTTTTTGTTAAGATCGTCACTCGAAAGAATGACTGTTTCAATATGGTATTTGTCCACATCGATATCCTTAACAAGAGCATCTACTTTTGTAAAAATCATACTTTTTCCTTTTCTATTACATTTTAAAAGTCTAGCATCAGACTCATATAGCAACCTAATAAAGTGCTAAAAACGTTATGGCTGTAAAATACAAAAGAGGTTGGAGGAAAAAATCCAGCCTCATGTATATAGCGTTTTCCTTAGAACAAGAAATAACGTTGAGACAATGATGTCGTATGGATTGGCTCACAAGTAACCAACTCATCATCAATAAAGACATCAAAGGTCTGTGGATCGATACGGATTGTTTTTGGAGCGTAGTCATTAAGCTCATATCACGCTTAGTCAAGTTACGCGTATTCTTAACAGGAAGAACAATCTTATTCAAACCAATTTCTTCTTTGATACCGTGATCATAAGCATATTGAGAGACAAATGTAATATTTGTTTTATGAACCGCTTGACCATAAGCACCATATAATTTACGCATGATACGTGGTTGAGGTGTTGGAAGACTTGAGCCAGCATCACCCATAACACCATAAGTTAACATACCACCCTTAAGCACCAACTTAGGTTTTGCACCAAATTGTGCTGGTTCCCAGATAACCAAATCTGCAAATTTACCAACTTCTACAGAACCGATATAGTCTGCAATACCATTGGTGATGGCAGGGTTAATTGTATATTTAGCCACGTAACGTTTAATACGGTTATTATCGTTAAACTCTGAGTCTCCTTCAAGTGGACCACGCTGAGCCTTCATCTTATCAGCTAGTTGCCAACAACGCATTACTACTTCACCGACACGTCCCATTGCCATGGCGTCTGAAGTCATGATACTAAGGGCTCCCATATCGTGAAGAACATCTTCTGCAGCCACAGTTTGTTTACGAACACGTGATTCGGCAAAAGATACGTCTTCTGGGATTTTTGGATCCAAGTGGTGACAAACCATAACCATATCTAACAACTCACCAATAGCATTTGTAGTATATGGGTTAGTTGGGTTAGTTGATGATGGCAAAATATTTTCCTTACCTGCAAAAACCATAATATCTGGAGCGTGCCCACCACCAGAACCTTCGGTATGGAAGGTATGAACGGTACGACCTTGGAAAGATTCCAAAGTATTTTCCATAAATCCACCCTCATTCAAAGAGTCGGTGTGGACCGCAAAAGAAACATCGTATTTATCCGCAACTTTAAGGGAATTATCAATTCCTGCGTAAGTCGCACCCCAGTCCTCGTGTGTCTTAATTCCTGCTGCACCAGCTTTAATTTGCCTCTTCAACCACTTCAGTCTCAGAACCAACACCTTTGGCAAGGAAACCAAAGTTAGCAGGCATATCATCAACAGCTTGCAACATACGAGTAATATGGAATTTACCAGGTGTACATGTTGTTGCATTACTACCGTCAGCGGGACCAGTACCACCACCAAAGAGGGTCGTAATTCCATTATCCATACCAAATTCAGGAAGGTCAGCAGAAATATAATGTACGTGGAGGTCAATACCACCAGCAGTCACAATCAAACCTTCTGCAGCAATGGCTTCTGTACTAGCACCCACAACAAAGTCCACACTGTCCATTGTATCTGGGTTACCACCGCGACCAATAGCAACAATCTTACCATCACGAATACCGATATCTGCTTTAATAATACCTGTATAGTCAATGATGGTTGCACCTGTAATAATGGTATCAACAACTGATGGATTGTCACGTGTTTCCGTAGCACTAACACCCATACCATCACGCAAAACTTTACCGCCACCGAACTTAGATTCCTGTCCATAAACAGTAAAGTCTTTTTCAATGGCTGCAAAAAGATTGGTATCTCCAAGACGTACGCTATCCCCTACAGTTGGTCCATAGTGTTGAGCATACTCTTCACGATCCATTTTAAAACTCATCGATTTGTCCTCTTTCTAGTCTAAGAAACCATTGACCTTGTTATTGAAACCAAAAATACGACGTTTCCCTCCAAAGTCAATAAGTTGTACTGTTTTCGTTTCACCTGGCTCAAAACGAATGGCTGTACCTGCTGGAATATCTAGACGTTTGCCTCGTGCCTTTTCACGATCAAATTGAAGACCAGCTTCGTTTGCTTCATAAAAATGGTAGTGAGAACCCACTTGAGCAGCACGGTCACCCACATTTTTCACTTCAAGACTAATGGCTTCGTAACCACCGTTATAATCAATTGGCTCACTCGCCACATGGTATTCACCTGGAATCATTACATTTCTCCTTACTGAATAGGATCATGAACAGTAACCAGTTTTGTACTGTCCGTAAAAGTAGCTTCAACTTGAATCATTGGAATCATTTCTGCAATACCTTCCATAACATCTTCACGTGTTAAGAGATTGCGAGCTTCATCCATCAATTGGGCAACAGTTTTACCTTCTCTTGCACCTTCAAGCACATAGTCAGTGATTAAAGCAACTGCTTCTGGATGATTCAATTTGATTCCTTTGTCTTTACGTCGTTGAGCAATCATAGCCGCAAGGCTAATCATCATTTTTTCCTGCTCGCGCATTGTCAATTGCATCGTTTTTCCTCCTTAAATCAATGCTTACCACTTGCCCCAAAGCATCAAAAGCCCTGGAATCCAAGCTGTTACAATTCCTTCAAAAATAGCTAGGTAAGGGACAAATTTTCCTAGATTCTTCTTAAGATTAATTTCAATAAAGGCAGTTAGCCATAGGACACCCCACAAGAACCAAATAATACCATACCAAGCATTACCACCGTATCCAGATGTTAAGCAAAGAATCCCTGCTGGTAGCGTATTAATTGCCACAAATAAACTAAACCACCCATACAAACGTTGATCAAAATCGAAAATCGTATTGATTGCTGAGTAAAGATAGGTGAAAGCAAATAAAAGACCAGTAGCGCTACCATAAAACCATTCAGCACCTTGCCCTGTACAAGCTCCGTAAGCAATGACAATAATGTTGAGAATCAAACCCAGACCACCCGTAAAGATATTCATGACAACATTTGATTTATCAGGAATACCCTCTAAACGATGGAGTCCATTACTCATCAAAACCATACCAACATAGAGTAGGATGACACCTAACATAAGAACCTCCTAAGTTTTTTTATGTTATTATCATACTATTTTGAAAACACATGTCAACGAATTTTCAGAAATTTTGCAACATTTAGATAGCAGTCAATCTAACATATAGTGTCAAAAAATGACATCACCTTTGGTGATCCTCGATAGAAGTCCTTTGCTCAATCCCAGATAAACAAACAGTTAAACTCTAAAAAACTATCTTTAGCATTTGACAGTTTCTGACAATATAGCCCGTACAATCTATCATTCAATGTGAGCATAATATTTTTTACTCACCTATTTTTCCAACTCATTCTCCAGACCTAAGTCCATAGACCTATTTTTAGTAATTTTACAGTTGGGTGATAAAATTGAACATTTTTTATAATAAAGTCTTTTTTGGACTAACATCCAAAAGGAGAATTATGATGGAAACAAATAACTATACTACTAATTTACAGCTAGTCTCCCAGGAATATCCCGACGAAAAGACTAGTCTTCAAACCAAAACCAAGAAACTCTTGGAATATTTTTCACCAAAAGACATTTGGAAAATTAAGGGACTGATTTTCGCCTGTCTCGTGGCCTGCTTCCTATATGTCACTTACTTGACCCATTTTTCCTTTGCCTTTTCAGCAATCGTTGTCTTGATAAGTACGATTGAACTGGGCTGTCGTCTATTAGGTGGAAAAGCAAAGGGAATGCGACTTGAATCGGCAATACTTATGGTCACTAGTCTACTACAAGGTTTACAAATTAGTCTTTGGGGTCTGCACGACAACTGGGGGGAGCGCTTGGATTCTTTGCCTTCATGCGAGTATCCTCCTTTACTTAATGGCACGTACTGGACAAAGTAGTCAAGACCGTTTGGGAATTATGGTTTGGCTAGACCTCATATACACTAGCTGCATCTTCCCACTGAAATATTTCTTTATCGGAGCCTGGACACTACTCTATAAAACAGCACCTAAACAAGAGCTCTCTGAAGAAGAAAAACACGCAGTTCAGAACCACAAATGGATGATTCTCATTAGTATCATGATTGCCTTGATACTGACGGGATTCGCTGCTAGTCAGCTTAGTCAGGTCTTGCCTGCTTTCGGACAACTTTGGCAACAGTTCTTCCATACACTTGCTACTCTACTTGATTTCACTATCACCTTCAAGGATAACGGATTATTATTCTCTCGTTTAATAACCAGTATCCCTCTGGCTCAGGACTTTTTGCTCAACTTATTGCAACCTATTTGGCAAAAGAAAAGCCACTTAGTCAAAAACGATTTGAAGGCCGTCTTAAAACAACCCGTCAGTTTCCAAAAGTAGCAGCTTATATCGTACTCGGAAGCCTCTGCCTTACTTATGCCCTATTCATATTAACTGCCACTAGTCAAATGGGAGAACTCCTTTCTCTCAACCAAGTCAACATTCCAGCCCATCAAGCCTCACATATTGCTGTTCAGGGCTTCTGGCAATTAGTTCGAGTCTCTACCCTTAACTTGGGAATCCTAGCTGGACTTTACATTTTTTCTAAAGAGAACTTCTTCACCCACAAGGGGCCTCCGTTTGTTGAGTACCCTACTCTTTACTTTTGCTAGCCTCTTTGCCCTTATCGCCGGCTGGAAACTCTTTGGCGTTTATATAGCACTCTATGGTGTAACGCCACGTCGCTTACTATCAGGTTGGTTTGTCACAGTACTCTTTATTTGGTGTGTCCTAACACTTATTAGACTTTATAAACCTATCCAGTCGACCCGTCTCGCTGTATTTTATGCAACTATCAGCTTCACCCTCGTTAGCCTCTTAGGTAGCTTTATTTTAGGCGTACATTACCCAAAGAGCTACCGTTAAAGGAGTTGCCTTTAAAACAATCCAAGCAACATTGAAATTGGCATCACGTAGACGACGAATCTGCATAGAAATGGTAGGAAGCGTCGTTGCTGCTATAAATAGAATGAAATCCGTCAATGTAAATCCAGCAGCTTTTGTTTGCCCAAGCAAGTACATCAGTAGGAAAACCAAGCTACCGATAACGCCATTAATCAGGACAACCCGCCAATAGTCTAATCGTTTTGTACGACCATAAAAATCGAGATAGTCTAACCAAAAATTTTTATATGCCTCTAACATGTTTACACCTCTTAATAGTATGCCCCCAGTATACTACATAAAGAAGACGGCTGCAAGATTTGAAATTTTAGATTCCTTAATTTTTCTATATAAATAGGAAGATGATTTTAAATGAACTGGAATGGATTGAAGTTGGGACTAGCTGCTTCAAGCTTCCCATTTGCCATAGTCACTACACGACTGACATGTTGGTAGACACTGCTACGGTGAGCAATGAAAATCATTGTTCGTGTCAGTTCAGAAAGATTGGCCATTACTCTACTTTCAGTTTTCCTGTCCAGACCACTTGTAGCTTCATCAAAAATCAAGATTGGTTGATTGGACAAGAGAGCCCTTGCTATAGCTAATCTTTGTTTTTGACCGCCAGACAGACCTCCGTCTTCAGATACTTGGGTCTGAAAACCTAGGGGCATCTTTTGAATATCAGCCAAAATATCGACTTGTTCACAGACTTTCAGAATAAGATGCTCATCAACTTCTCCTTCAAGGACTAACAATAGATTTTCTAATATTGTTCCCGTAAACACATGGTCTGTTGTGGAACATAGGTCACCAGCTGGCGCAACTCCGCTTGGCTAATAGAAGCTTTATCTATGATTACATGACCACTAGATTTTGTGTAATAACCTGACAAAATCTTCGCTAAAGTTGTTTTCCCAGAACTACTCTGACCCATGAGGGCGATTTTCTCTCCCTTATTAATCGTCAAATCAATATTATGAAGTGTCTCTTATTGGTATCTGAAACGATGACTAACACCTTTTAAGTCTAATTGTTTAAAGGATAAATCTTTGAGTTGACCTTTTTCTTCCTTATTCACAACATAAACTTCTTGAAGACAATTATTGGCTACCTTGGCTTGCTGAATCTTAGATTGAAGATAGATAATATTAATTAAAGGAGTCGTAAAATAATTAAGCAACATACTATAGGTAATCAACTGACCAGCAGATAGTTGCCCTTACATAACCAATTGTGCCCCATACCATAAGATAAAGACATTGGAAACTAACTGAACCTCTGTTTTTAAGCCATCCTGAGTTAATTTCCACTTGGCCTCAGACAAAGATTTCTTCAAGTAGTCATGGAATTTCACCTCAATTTCTTGGTAACGTCTCTCTTTAACTCTTAAATATTTTAAAGTTTCAATACCACGTAAATCATCAATAATAGCAGTATTGACCTGACTATTTGCCTCCATTAATTGATAATTTTCCTTCTCAAAAAGCTTATAAAAGGCCAGAATAATCAAAACATAAAGAGGAACTACAAGTTGAGGTCATCAAAAAAAGAGAACGGTTTGTAAAATAAGGGCGACAGCTAAAGTTATCACAATGGTGACATCTAGGAAAATCGATAAGATTGTTGAAGCTAGAGCATCGATAATAGTGTTGGCATCTCCAAAACATGACGTGATTTCACCAGTACGACGTGAACCGAAGAAACTAATGGGCAAAGAAAGGACATGCTTGATATAAGGAAGGATAACAGAAATGGACAAGTAATTACCCAATCGATGTAGAAGATAATCTTTGAAAAAAGTGAAGACTTGTTGGGCTAGATAGGCGATGCACAAACCGAGAGAAATCACAATCAGAAGAGAATAGTCTTCTTGAGGAATCAAGCGGTCTATAATAGACTGCAAATAATAAGAACCAATAATATTAACAAGGGTCACCAGAAAGCTCAGCAAGACGATGACTGCTATCAAACTTTTACGACGAAATAAAATTGGTAAAAACGAAAGAAGACCAGGTGCCTCTTCCTTATATTTAATGTAGTTTTCTCCTGGTTCAAAAAATAGAGCAACCCTTGTCCATTCCTTGTCAAAATCCTCTAGGGACAATTTAATAACATTCTTGCTAGGATCTGGATCACCAATTACAACCTGCCCCTTGTCCTTACCAAATAATGTATAATAATGTTGAATGCCACCATCCCTAACCACATGTATAATAAAAGGGGAAGATAGGTTTTCTTATTTAAACAAGTCTAAATCTGCACGAATGGCCTGAGTTTCAAACCCCAACTGCTTGCCCGCTTCAACCAAACCAAGCGCAGAAGTTCCTTCACGAGAAGTCTGAGCTAACTCCCGCAAATAAGCCAAACTATAGGATGAACCATAGTGCTTGAGAATCATAGCTAAGGCAGCTACCCCACAATCACGCTGAACAACCTGTGAAATATATGGACATTTTGGCATGATGGCTCCTCATTAAAGACATCCTGCAAAATAAGGCAAGATAGCAATAAGTAGTGAAAATAGTACAAATATTTTCAGGGTTTTCAAAATATAACTCCTTTTAACTATTATTTATATTTCTATAGTACATATTTAACCCTAAAAAAAGTAGTGACATTTATGTCACCACCATTTCTATAAACCATCTGCCAATTTTCCTGCCTTTATACTTTCCTCTAAAACCGAGTCTTCCAAAACGGAAGCAAACATTATGGCCTTATCATAATTCTCTGCAGCCTCTTTCTTGTTTTCTTTATGCAGAAGTTCATATTTAGCCTTAAGTACAAAAACACTAGGCTTGTAGCTATATAATTGTGATTTTTCTATGACAGCTAAGGCTTTATCCACAACTGTTAAGAAGTCTGAGAAGGAATTGTGAAAAATCTTTAAAGCAGCAATAGCCATCAAATCATTAAATAAAACAATATTGTAAACATCATCTGTCCAAATTTCCTGATTTAATACTCTCTTTATAATTCTTTCAAATAGTTTTTTGTCATACTGTTTTCTCCCATAAAGATGAAAGAAATAATAGTCAATGACTAATAAATCGTTAGTTGAGAATTTCCTCTTCCTTTTGACTTGTTCAAACAAGTCTTCATATATCTCCTCAACTTTTGGACTCTCCTCCCAGCTAGTAAAACTCAATATATTTTCGAGAATGTCTAGAGTTAATAATTCTTCTTCTGGAAGAATATCAAAAATTTCTCATAGACTTCCTCAATCAAAGTAAGTTTAGACTTTATTCTGTCAGGGTTTCTGTACGTTGGAAACTTAATCAAACGATTCTTCATTTCATAATATTCGTCAGGAATGGTAATATTGTCTTGATCCAATAACTCTGTCATACTTTTTCCTAAACGTTTAGCAATATACGATAATCTATCTAAAGACGGGAGAGACTCCCCCTTTTCAATACGAATTAACTGGCGAACAGTCAATTCCGCACCATCTAACATAGCACTTCACGTGACATCTGTTGGCGTTCACGCTCAGTTTTGATTCTTAGTCCAATGCTGTCTTTTAAGTTCAAGAGAATCTCCTTTATATCAAAACTTTAAAATATTATATCACAATTGTAATATATTTAATATACATTTAATGCTTTTTTAACAGAATATTAGTCTTAAATACGATATTTTTATACATTAATAACAAAATAATGTTTTTATAAGATAAATCTTGATTATCCAACAAAAATATGCAGTTCAGAACTGCATATTTTTTTATTTCTGTTTGCTTTGAAATCGCCATTCAAAGCGAATACGGTCATAAGTTGGATAGACAGCATTAAGCAAGCCAAACGCTAGGATAAAGCCAGCTAAAACATCAGTTGGATAATGAACACCTACATAAATACGCGAAAGTCCGACAAGGAAAATCAGAAGCCCAGTAATAGCATAAACTACTATTTTAGATTCTTTTTTCTCCAAACGCTGAGCAAGGACAATGGCAATTGCTCCAATAATCATAAATGTCCCCAAAGAATGACCACTAGGGAAAGAATAATCACTAGCATGCACTAAATGCGTAATTGATGGGCGCTGACGCTGATAAATATACTTCAAACTTACAATCAAGATACTAGCGAGAAGCCCACTGGCTCCCACAAAGATAGCTTCTGATTTATACTGACGTAGATAAAGCCAGATGACTGCTACGATTGCAATAATAGCCTGTATAGGCGTATTCCCAAGAATGGTAATTGTTTTAAAGAAGCGTGTCAGTCCTGCTGGTAAGTCTCCTCGAACCCTAGTTTGTATGCTGCTATCAAATTCTGTCAAGGCTTCAGGGTAGAACTTAACCATGTAACCGAGAGTAACAAATAACAAAAAGGCAAAGGAAGCGTAAATATAATGTGTGTATTTGTGTTTCATATTTATAATTTTACTAGTATAGACTTAAGCGGGGCATAAATAAGAGCAAAAGCTACTGAAAAAATCAAGCCTTCCAGTAGGTTAAAAGGTACTACCATAGCGAAAAGGTATTTATAAAGACCTATGAATTGCGCAATATCAAAGTTAGCAAATTTAGCATAGAGTGGTACTGCATAAATGTAGTTAAGAACAACCATGGCAACTGTAAGAAAAATCGTTCCTAAAACAGAACCAAGAATATAATTCTTGCTTGTTTGATTTTTCTTCCAAAAATAGCTTAGACCCCAAACAAAGACTCCTAGAGCAACAAAATTCATAGGAAGCCCAATCATTGATCCTAGGCCACCATTGTTTAGTAAGAGCTTTAACAATGAACGAAGCAAGAGAACACCAATAGCACTCTTAAAATCAAAGATAACCAAGGCGATAAGAACAGGAAGGATTGAAAAATCAACCTTCAAAAAGTCTGCTGCTGGAATCAATGGAAATGAAAAATAAAGCAACAAGAATGAAACTGCAGATAAAATGGCAATGTAAGCCAATTTACGTGTGTTTGTCATAAAAAAATTCCTCCAAATTTTAACAATTTGAAAGAAGTTCCCAATGGATTTGCCTATGCCAAAAAAAGCCTACGCAAAAAGACTGGTCTTCTTCCATCCAGACTATACTGTCGGTTGAGGAATTACACCTCATCAGCTTGCGCTCGCGGACTTATCCAAAGAATCACCGCCGGTCGGGAGTTTCACCCTGCCCCGAAGACCCTTTAAAGATAACATAAAAAAACCTTGGTGACAAGGTTCTTAATTTATGGATTTCTAATTTGTTGATAGTAAATAACTATACTTATTCTTTTAAGACAACATGAAGTATCTATTTTAATTTATCATGATGGTAGCGGTGACTCAGCTCCAACCCCTCAAACTGCTGCTGACGAAGAGCTTCATAGACAATCATGCAAACCGTATTTGAGACATTAAGACTACGGACATGTTCATCATTCATAGGAATACGAATAGCTTTTTCAGGATGCTCACGCATAAAGTCCTCAGGTAGGCCTGTATCCTCACGACCAAACATAAAATAGTGATCCTCACCATCAGCATAGACCTCTTCTGAATACGTCTTATCCGCAAACTTCGTTACTAGATGCAAACGACCAGCATGATTTTTAGACATAAAATCAGCCAAATTGTCATAATAAGTGATGTCAAGATTATCCCAATAGTCCAGGCCTGCGCGCTTCATCTTCTTGTCATCAATTGGAAACCCCATAGGTCGAATGATGTGGAGAGGGCTATTGGTTGCTGCGCAGGTACGCGCAATATTTCCAGTGTTTTGTGGAATACGGGGCTCAAACAAGACAATATGATTACGTGACATCTGACTTCTCCTAGACATAAAAAATGCCATATCGCCCGGAGTCAAGCTCAGCAGACGACATGGTTATGGACATTCATTAGCTTAAATCATGACAGGTTAGATTTAAAATAGTGAATGGTTGAGTATATTTTAGCACTTTAGCTGTAAAAGTCAACACTATTAGTAGAAAAAAATTAATATTTTTAACTTCATCACCTTTTTTACAGGAATAACCTATAAAGCTGGCTGAAAAGGATGATTTTTCGGCCAAAATAAAGTATCATAGTAATGATTATTTGGAGGTAACTCATGCGTATTATTGTCGTAGGTGCTGGTAAAGTCGGTACAGCACTCTGTCGCTCTCTTGTTGATGAGAAGCACGACGTTATTTTAATTGAAGAAAAGGAAGAGGTCCTCAAACGCATCAGTAAACGCTACGATGTTATGGGCTTTGCTGGAAATGGGGCAAATTTCAAGATTTTGGAACAAGCCGAGGTTAACAACTGCGATGTCTTTATCGCCATGACTGATAAAGATGAAGTAAACATGATATCAGCAGTTCTGGCAAAACAAATGGGTGCAAAAGAAACTATCGTTCGTGTACGTAACCCAGAATATTCTAATACTTATTTCAAAGACAAAAACTTCCTCGGATTCTCATTAGTAGTTAACCCTGAACTTTTAACTGCTCGCTATATTGCCAATACCGTTGAATTTCCAAACGCTCTATCAGTTGAAACCTTTGCTAATGGACGGGTTATCCTTATGGCATTTAGGGTCACTGAAACGAGCCGATTGTCCGGTATGACAATGGAACAATTTCGTAAGAAATTCGGTAACATCTTGGTTTGTACGATTGATCGTCAAGGCGACCTCACCATTCCATACGGGAATGCTACCATGCAAGCTGGGGATAAGATCTATGTAACTGGGAAACGTGTTGACATGGCACTTTTCCACAGTTATATTAAACCAAAAAGCATCAAAAAACTTTTGTTGATTGGTGCTGGACGTATCTCCTACTACTTACTAAATATCTTGAAAAACAACCGTATTAAGGTCAAATTGATTGAACAGAAAATGGACCGTGCGCAAACCTTTAGTCAAGTATTCCCTGAAGTTTCCGTTATCTTAGGGGATGGTACTGCTAAAGACCTTCTTCTTGAAGAGAGCGCAGCTAGTTATGATGCTGTTGCTACTCTAACTGGAGTAGATGAGGAAAATATCATCACCTCTATGTTCCTTGAAAGTCTTGGTGTCCATAAAAATATTACCAAGGTCAACCGTACCAGTCTTTTAGAGATTGTCGATACACGTGAGACAACAACAATTGTCACTCCTAAGAGTATTGCTGTTGATACCGTTATGCACTTTGTTCGTGGTCACTATAACGCCAAAGATTCTAGTCTTGACGCGCTTCACCACGTAGCTAATGGCCGTATCGAGACCCTACAATTCCAAATTAAGGAAAACAATAAAATTGCTGGGAAGAAACTTTCTGAACTTAAATTCGCTCATGGTGTCCTTATTGCTGCTATCATCCGTAATGGAAAAGCCATCGTCCCAACTGGAGAAGATAAATTGGCAATTGGCGATAAAATCGTGGTCGTTACTCTCTTGCAAAACGTAACCCACTTTTACGACTTATTGAAGAGGTAGGCTGCCATGAATCGATCTATTGTCCGTTTTCTTATTTCTAAACTGCTCCTCATTGAAGCTGGACTCTTAGTTGTACCTCTTATCGTGGCTCTTATTTATCAAGAAGACGCCAAGGTATTTACCAGCATTTTGGGGACTATGGCGATCCTCCTTTTTATCGGAGTGCTTGGTACTCTCTTTAAACCTAAGAACTACCGCATTTACACCAAAGAAGGAATGCTCATTGTAGCCCTCTGTTGGGTACTTTGGTCCTTCTTTGGGGGATTACCGTTTGTTTTTGCCGGGCAAATCCCAAGTGTCATCGATGCCTTCTTCGAAATGAGCTCAGGTTTCACAACTACAGGGGCTACTATTCTCACAGATACTGGGGTCTTGACCCATTCTCTCCTCTTCTGGCGAAGCTTCGCTCACCTAATTGGAGGGATGGGGGTGCTGGTCTTTGCTCTAGCCATCATGAACAACAGTAAAAATGTTCATCATGAGGTTATGCGTGCAGAGGTGCCTGGTCCAGTCTTTGGTAAGGTCGTTGCCAAGCTCAAAAATACAGCTCAGATTTTGTACATCATCTATCTGGGCATGTTTGTGATCTTTGCTATGATTCTATGGATTTGTGGCATGCCACTCTTTGATAGTATTGTCATTGCGATGGGAGGTGCTGGTACCGGTGGATTTGCAGTCTATAATGACTCTATTGCCCACTATAACAGCGATTTAATTACTTATGTGGTTACAGTTGGTACCCTACTATTTGGCGTTAACTTCAACTTGTACTTCTATATCCTGCTTCGCAAAATCAGATTCTTCTTCCAAGATGAAGAGCTACGTACCTATCTTACGATTGTTGCGGTATCAACAAGTTTAATTATCCTCAATATTTTTGGAATTTACCACAGTTTAGCTAACTCGTTTAAATACTCATTCTTTGAAGTGTCAACGATTATCACAACGACGGGATTTGGCCTAACAGATATTACCAAATGGCCACTATTTTCTCAGTACATCCTGCTTCTCCTGATGTTTATCGGGGGATCAGCGGGTTCTACAGCTGGTGGCTTCAAGGTTATCCGTGCTATGATTATTGCTAAAATTGCACGTAATCAGACCTTAGCTAGCCTCTATCCTAACCGTATCCTATCTCTACACATTAATGGAAGTGTTCTTGATAAAGAAACACAGCATAGCGTTCTTAAATATTTGGCTGTATATGTGTTGATCATACTAAGTCTAGTTACAATCCTGTCCTTGGATAATCAAAATTTCTTGATTGTGACAAGTGCTGCTGCTTCAACATTTAACAATATTGGACCTTTACTTGGAACAACTGATAGCTTCGCTATTTTTAGTCCTTTGTCTAAGCTAATCATGGGATTTGCTATGATTGCTGGACGTTTGGAAATCTATCCTTTATTGCTCCTATTCCTACCAAAAACATGGTCAAAAATTTAAGCATAAAAAAGCTCCCTTGGATTCAATTGTCCAAGGGAGTTTTTTTACGTTTTAGGCTAAAATAATCTGGTACTGGGTCGTCACCAGTCTCTGATAGGGGATGGCATCTTAAGATACGGGCGATTCCCATAAGAACTCCCTTTAAACCATGTTTTTCTATTGCTTGAATCATATAAACTGAGCAAGTTGGACGAAAACGACAAGACGGTGGAAACAGGGGAGAAATCCATCTCTGATAATCCTTTACTAACGCAATCAGAAACTTCTTCATCATTTAACCTTGTTAACAGCAATGTTATGAAGCTGACTAATTTCTTTTTTGTTTAGACGGCGTGACTCTCCTGGACGTAGTCCTGTCAAATCTAGGGTACCAAAACGGGTACGTGACAACTTATCAACAATCAAACCTACCGATTCAAACATTTTCTTAACCTGATGGTTTCGCCCTTCATGAATCGTCAACTCGACGACTGATCGGTTCTTTTCATGATCCACCTTGATAATATTGTAATGGGCCGGCTGAGTTTTTTTACCATCAATCACCACACCACGAGTCAAAGGACGAAGATTTTCCTTAGTCGCAATACCTTTAACACGCGCCAAATAAACCTTATCAATCTCATTACGTGGGTGAATCATTTTATCGGTAAAGTCACCATCATTTGTTAAAATAAGAAGGCCAGTCGTATCCCAATCAAGACGACCAACAGGATAGATACGTTCCTTAACATGGGGCATTAGATCAATAACCGTCTTACGGTTTTTCTCATCAGATACTGAAGAAATAACCCCACGTGGTTTATTAAGAAGGTAGTATACCTTTTCTTCATTATAAATTGGGCTTCCATTTACCTCGACAATGTCGCCATTTTTGACAATTGTTGCCAATTCCATAACGGTCTTACCGTTTAAAGTCACACGGCCTTCTTTAATCAATTCCTCAGCTTTACGACGACTAGCCACACCAGCGTGGGCGATATATTTATTAATTCGCATTCTTTTTTCTACAGCTTCAGCTGTATCCTTTCTACCTAGCATTTCTGCTATGTTTCTTAATTTTTAATGATTAGTTTCAACAAGGTTTACTCTTAATTGTCCAAATCCTCAAGATCTTCTGGAGCATCTTCCCTAAATAGGCTCGTTTCTTGCTCTTCAAGTTCTAGTTGATCAATGGCCACAAGTTCGTCTAAACTGTTAATTCCTATATAATCCAAGAAATAATCAGTTGTCGCATATAGGTTGGGACGACCCACAGCATCCTTTTACCAGCCTCTCGAATGAGACCAAAAGCCTGAAGCTTGGCAATAGCGCCACTGGAATTGACACCTCGAATGTCATCAACTTCAGCGCGAGTAATGGGCTGTTTATAAGCAACTATAGAAAGTACCTCGAGACTCGCTCGGGATAGACTTTGGTTGATTGGCGTTTTGGAATAGTCACGCAGAAGACCTGCAAAATCAGGCTTAGTCACGATCTTATAGGTATTTGACGATTCCAATAAACAAAGTGCTGTGTCCTCATCTGCCTCATACTTGGCTTGCAATTTTTCTAAGGACTGAGTCAGTCCCGTCACTGGTATTTCCAAGAGCTGTGCCATAGTCCTTAGACTAAGACCATCTTCACCAGCTACAAAAAGTAGGGCTTCTAATCGTGCTAAGTGACTACTCATTCGTCCATTCCTTTCTTAGAGTAATTGTTCCAAAAATTGTTTCCTGCTGTACCGAGATTCGATGTATCTTAATTAATTCAAGAGTTGCCAAAAAGAGTGTAATCACTTGATTCATATCCTTAGCATCTGAAAAAAGCTCATCTAAAAACAATTTATTTTTCGCACTAAAGGCCTCCTCAATGATTAACATCATGTCTTCAATCTTATAATCATCACGTGCAATAGTCGTGTGTCTTCGACGAATTTCTTCTTGCTTTTCAGCCATGATTTTTGAAAAAGCCAAGAAAATATCTTGAATCGTCTTATCCTGATTCAGCGTCACATCTTCACAAACTAATTCTACTTTTGGTTTTGAAAAATACTGAGCTCGCACTTCATGCTTCTTAGCCAACACTTGACTAGCTGCTTTGAAGTGTGCATATTCTTCTAGCTGACTCAAGAGCTCTAGTTCTGGATCATCCGCTTCAGGCTCATCCTCTACAACTGTCGGCAATAGTTTTCGACTCTTAATCAACATGAGCTGGCTAGCCATAAGCATATATTCCCCAGCAACCTCTAGCTTCATAGCTTGCAAGGTCGCCAAATAAGCCAAGTATTGCTCGATGACCTCAACAATGGGAACATCGTAAATGTCTACTTCATACTTAGAAACCAGATGGAGCAACAAATCCAGTGGCCCCTCAAAATCTTTTAACTTAATATCCATTAGGTTTTATAGTATTTCTCCAAGGTCACTGGACTTTTTAGCCCAAGTAAACGAGCAAGTTCAAAGGCGCCCGTTCCCTTTTCAATCTGTCTAAGGATATATTGCTGGCGCAAGACTTGAGCAGTTACCCCCGATAAGCCGCATCCACCAACATAAGATTGAATCTGCTTATACAGCACTGACGGGTAAAAGCCTTACTCAAAATTAATCCCTGACTATTGTCATTTTTAATCCCAAATAAGAGCTCTTTCAAAGCTCCATCCAGTCTAAGAACACGCTTAGTACTTCCCTTAGCCACGGTTACAACACCAAAATCCAAGTCGATATCTTCCCATTTCAGCTCCAAGATTTCCGAAGGTAAGAGTCCTAACTCTAGAATAAACAGACAAGCCAGTTTACCGGGCCCTTCTTGTCCCTCATATAGCGACGACAAATCAAAGATTTCTAACTCTTCTTGCTGAGAAGGGAGTGGTGCAGTCTCTGACAGTTTAAAAAACTCCTCTAGCTCACCCTTTTGATAAAGGTAAAGCAAAAACTGATTAACAGCCGAGCGCTTACGTTTTTGCACAGAAGGCTTCCACTCCTTGAGTTGATTTTCATAAAGCTTGAGACTGGTTTGATCTACTCGTCCTGGAAGACAGTTTACAAACTGCTTAAGATCATAAGCATAAGCTTGTTTTGAGCTATCAGAAATGGTCTTCCTAGCTAGAAAATTAGTTATCTGAGTTGTTAGTTGTTTTTGGAATGATGATATAGTCATGTGTAAAGTCATGTAAGAGGCTATTAACTGCCTTGAGAATTGATTTTCGTGTAATAATTCCTTTAAAAATACCTTGGCTGTCAACTACTGCAAGGAAAGGATTATCAACCAGCTTATGCATTACCTCACTTAGATTAGCATCATCTTTCACTGTTGCCACAACATCTGAAGTCATCGGTCCGATATCGCGATTAACCATCTCCCACTCTTGCAAGTTATGTTCATCTTGGTAACGCTTGATATCCGCCAAAGATATTGTCCCAAGATAATGCTTGTCCTTAGTCAAAACGGGCACACGTGAATAACCATTGCTTGTCAAAAGCAAAACCACATGATCAGCGTTATGGCTATCAATAAAAATAGTAACTTGATCTGATGGGATCAAATGGTTGTCTAAGTGAGCCAACAAAAAATCTTCAAATTCTTTAGCAATCATCGTTCAAATTCCTGTGTAAGTTCTGAATAAAGTTCATGGTCACGTGTATAATATTCCACACGAATCTTTGCATCGTTTATAATCACCTTAGCATAGAGTTTCTCATGGATTGGGCCACGTGGCTGTGAAATAGAACCTGGATTGATATACACTGTCTTACCATTTCGCCAAGCTGCTGCCACATGTAAATGCCCATATAGACAGATATCAGCATCCTCTTGTTGTGCCCAAAGATCCAACTTGTCCCAGGTAAAATTAATCCCAAAGAGATGACCATGCGTTTGCGCAATAATCACATCACCAAGTTTCACGACCAAACGTTCTGGATAACCTGAATCATAGTCACAGTTACCACGAACCACATGGATACCTTCCCAAACAGAATCACTTGATTCTAACTCAGAATCTCCATTATGGAAAATGGCATCTACCTTCCCTTGATAACGTTTTTTTTATGTCTACTACAATATCACGTTCTCCATGAGAGTCGCTCATTACGATTATTGTTTGTTCTGCCATGCTGGGAATACCTCCATAAGTTTCTTAACAGCTTGTCCACGGTGAGATTGTTCATTTTTTTCCTCTGTAGAAAGCTCTGCTGCTGTCCTACCCGTATTACCAACTAAGAAAAGGGGATCATAACCAAAACCATTGTCACCTTTAGGTTCTCGACCAATATAACCTTTCCAGTCTGCATCAACAACCAAACTATCACGTCCAGGTGCTGCAACAACTAAGGTTGTATGGAACTGGGCAGAGCGTTTGCTATCATCAAGTACCATGGCAAGTTCATGCAGTAACTTAGCATTATTTTCAGCATCGGTAGCTTCTGGACCCGCAAAACGAGCAGACCACACACCTGGCAAACCTCCAAGAACATCTACCTGCAAACCTGAATCATCTGAAAGAACCATCTTCCAGTTAATTTCGAAATAGTTTCCGCCTTCAAGCGTGCATTTTCTTCAAAGGTCATACCAGTTTCAGCAACCTCAGGAAGATCTGGATAATCATTAAGATTTTCTACCTTAATACCAAGCTTTCCAAAGAGTTTCCGAAACTCCTTGGTTTTTCCTTCGTTGCGTGTCGCAATCAACAAAACATCACCAAAGTCTGATTTATTATCAGAACCAAAGAAATCATCCAAGGAGACACCTTCTCTAGGTACGTGGACATAGAGAAGCTTATCCCCTTCACTTACAAGCAAAGTTCCTTGATGTTGCGTAACGACCAAGTCTCGACCAAGCTCCTCTTTCAAACAATCCAAAATAAAAGACACTAAGCGAAGATCCGAAGAGTGTTTAACAACATGTAACTGAAAACCACTAACATCCAAGGTGCTAGTCAAGCCCTGAAAAAAGTCAACATATTGTTCATAGGCCTCATCATCACCAAAACATGTCAAGTGATTATAGCTTCCAAAACTAGCCAAGTACCAGTCTTGATCATCCTTATATTCAAAAATTGATTTAGTCATTTTCTAACTCCTTATCCAAATCTACATGTTGGACAGTAACTTCCTCACCCAGCCACTGCTCAGCAATTTCTTTAAAACCAAGCACACTAGCTGTGGTGTAGTATTCTTCCGTCTTGTCTTTGACCTCACGACTACGGTTAATTTCAAAGTAATTGAGCAAGACAGAAACATCACGAACAGTTTCAGCTCCGCTATCAATTAATTTGACACTTAGCCCCATAACATTCTGAATAATCGGGCGTAAAAGTGGGTAGTGGGTGCAACCCAAAACCAAGGTATCTACCTATCAACTAAAGGAGCCATGCTTTCATAGACAATCTTTTTAGCCACACTTGAATTAATTTCATTTGATTCAACAATTGGGGCAAAACGGGGACAGGACAAACTCAGGACATTCATTTGTGGGGCCAGACGCTTAATTTTTTGCTCATAGATATTAGACGAAATTGTCATAGGAGTACCAATGACACCAATTTGACCAGACCGGCTAGACTTAATGGCAGCACTAGAACCAGGCAAAACCACACCTAGTACTGGAATGTCCAAAGCCTCTTTAATTTCCTCCCAAACCACTGCTGTCGCCGTATTGCAAGCAATAACAATCATCTTTACGTCTTTAGTCAGGAGAAATTTAACCAACTGCCAGGTATACTCTCTGATTTGTCCTGCTGGTCTGGGGCCATATGGAGCCCTAGCAGAATCACCAATATAAACAATGGACTCGTGAGGCAACTGACGTTTAAGTTCACGTACTACCGTCAGGCCTCCGACACCAGAATCCAAAAATCCTATAGGTCGATTATCCATCTTGCCTCCTTATCCCCTTACATTACATGTAAAAAGCTGAGATTCACGTCCCAGCTCCCCCACCATTATTTTTTCTTGCTATTTGCAAGTGCTTGTTTTTGTTGTTTAATAATCTGATTATATGTTTGACGCACTTTAGCTTCATTAGGCTTTTGGCCTGCTGCCGACATCATTGTACGAACAGCGTCCACATTCAAACGAGGATTTTCAGCTAATTCTTTCTCAATTTGTTTGCGGGAAAAATATGCGCCTCCGTAGAAGCCACCCAAAAGGGCTACAAAAACAAGAATAATCCAAAGGACGGTGTTCATAAATTTAATTCTCCTATAACGTTGATTTACCTTATATTATAGCAAAAATAGGCCTTACTGACAAACAAGACGTTAGTTTCTTAACGAGTCCGCAAAAAAATTACTTATCTAAAATACTGATAAAATGAGAGTTTCAGCTTCTTTTTCTTACAACTGCGAAATACTTGTAAGATTTCAGGGAAAAAATTAGGTTTTTATATAAGTCTTGAAATTATTATGTTTATATAAAGGGGCTTACTTATGCTAAAGGAAGCAACTATTTCCAAACAAAAAATTGTCAATGCATTTACTGAACTCTCAGAAGAGAGTTCACTCGAACAAATCAACACCACAGACATCATCAAAAAAGTAAGTCTCAGCAGACCAACCTTCTACTACTATTCAAATCAAGATAACTTGGTTGAAACTACCTTGTCTAAGATTTTAGATAAAGTTTCAAGTATTCTGCAAAAGTATATGACCTATCAAAAAGGTGTTCTAACCGAGATGCTACGATATCTTAAGGAAAATCATAAGCTCTGTCGCACATTAATGACACATATCCCAAACATCAATGAATTGATTTGTGAGTTCATTATCGAGACCATCCTTAACTATGATATTGAAAATGTCACAGAACTTATGGAAAGAAGCTATCATATTCCAGTCAAGTATTCTTCGGAAGTTTACGTCATTACCATTGTTACCATTTTGGCACTCTGGCTAAAGGAAGGCTGCATTGAATCTCCAGAAGGGACGGCCAATACACTTCTTGAAGCGGTTATTATTAAAGCAAAATAAGCTAGACCTCCTAGGTCTAGCTTTTTTGTTAAATTTCAAAATCAAATCCGTCAAGTGTCGCAAAATAATCATTCATAGTCTCTGCACGACGAATCATTCGCGCTGTTCCATCTTCTTGATAGAGGATTTCTGCCGAACGAAGACGGCCATTATAGTTATAACCCATTGAAAAACCATGGGCACCAGTATCATGGATAACCAAGGTATCCCCAATACGAGCCTCAGGCAATTCACGGTTCTTAGCAAACTTGTCATTGTTTTCACAAAGCGAACCTGTGACATCAACCACTTGAATATCACCATTTGGATTAGTCATATTAGTAATGTGGTGGTAGGCATCGTACATTGCTGGGCGAAGCAAGTTAACTGCAGAAGCATCAACACCAACATAACGTCGATAAGTATCCTTAATATGGAGAACCTTAGTAACAAGGAGTCCGTGTGGCGCTGTCATGAAACGACCAAGTTCAGTGTAAATACTGATGTCCCCAAGATCATTTGGAACAAGGATTTCATCAAATTTAGTATGAACACCTTCACCGATAGCAGCAATATCGTTTTGCTTGTTCGCTGGCGTGTAGTCTACCCCAACACCACCTGATAAGTTGATAAAGTCAAGGCTGATACCAAGCTCATTCTTGATTTCTACAGCCAATTCAAAGAGTTGAGCAGCCAAGGTTGGATAGTACTCATTCGTTACTGTATTTGACGCCAAGAAGGCATGCAAACCGAATGATTTCACCCCTTTTTCTTTAAGGTAGGCATAACCTTTGAAAAGTTGCTCCTTAGTCATCCCAAATTTAGATTCTTCAGGATGATCCATAATATCTGTACCAAGTAAGAAGACACCACCTGGGTTAAAGCGTAAAGAAAGCGTTTCAGGAAGCCCTGCAGACTCTTCCAAGAAGAAAATATCTTCGTAAGCATCAAGGTTGATTATCGCATTGATATCACGCGCGTAAACAAATTCTTCTGCTCGTGTATCATTAGACGTAAAACTAATAGCAGTACTATCAAAACCAACTTTGTTACTCATGACAAGCTCTGTATCAGTCGCACAATCTACACCGCACCCTTCTTCCTTCAAGATTTTGAGAATTGCTGGATTAGGTGTTGCCTTTACAGCAAAGAATTCTTTAAAACCAGGATTCCATGAAAAGGCTGCATTAACTGCACGCGCTGTTTCACGAATACCTTTTTCATCGTAAAGGTGGAAAGGTGTTGGAAATTCTGCAGTGATTTGATCGAGTTTATCCGCCGTAATAAAGGGTGTTTTTGTCATTTTATTCTCCATTTTTTACAATAGTAACCTTATTATAGCATAAGAAAAGGCTTGAAATCCAAATTTCTAATAATCTCAAGGGATATTTCATAATACAATAGACGTGTCAACTTAATGAAATAATGGGAATTATGTATAAAAAAATATCTTTATTCTGGGGCGATTTCTCTAATAGCCGTCTTTACATTGTCAGCATGTGCCAAACCAAAACTAGATGCTAAGCTTTCTATTAACGACATTATCTATATGTCTAGAAGAGCCCTCAAACTTAAAGATGATCAGACCTTGGTTGAAGCCTCATTCAAACGTGAGCAAATTTCTGAAGATATGAAAAATGAGCCAAAAACATCCACTAAACAATTTTACCTCAAAGATGAGGATGGTAAAAAAGTCACAGCAAGTAAGATTGACAAAGATGACCTACCTACTCTCTTCACCAAAAATAATAACGTAGAAAATGCTACAGATGACTTTGGAAAAGTTGAAGCTAATAACTACAAGACCAGTCTCTCTTTTTCGAAGTGAACAACGATTAAAAATATAAACTCTATTTTAAATCAAAAGATGGAAAGACAGAGGGGCAGACTGTTTCAACTAGTCCAAAAAATTTCGATGGTCAAACAACTACCAATGTTAAAAAAGATGTTGATGCTTATTTTAACGCAGTTCTTCTAGGTGGAGAAAGTAAAAATTACAATAAATTTGTTTCTACTGACCTAGGCAAGGCTAAGAGTGAACTTAGTCAATATTTCTCAGATAGTCTTCAATATAGCTATGATGAAACTGATCATATCAAACCAACTGGAGATGAAATTCCAAAAGTTTTCGGATGGACTCAAACTTCTAACCGTGAATGGGGTAGTTACTCTGTTGACAACATTTTCGTTACTAAAGATAAGACGGAGTTTAACATTGACATGTCAACTATCAGTATGAGAGCTGCAGACGATGCATATGTGGCTAACCATCCAAGGCTTATTGACGATCTTAAAAACTACCTACAAAGCAATGGTGCTAACGCTGGAAATCGCGACCAATTGACTAGACAATACTGCATGGAAACTTATTTACCTAATTCAATCAAAAAAGTAAGTCCATCAGTAGCAAAGACAGACGAAACAAATATCTTTAAGGGTTGCTCAGTTGAACTCACTAAGAAAGACGATAAGTGGGACTTTTCCGATAAAGATGGCTAGGCCGAAAAATGAGATTACTATCTACTCTCCTACACCTATACAGGTCAACAAGAAACAATTACAAAAAACGTTAAACACAAAAAAATCAGCCGAACGGCTGATTTTTTTAACTAGTCATGCCTCGCAAAGATTCGCAAGATATTCAAGAACAAGTTAATAAAATCCAAGTAAAGACTAAGCGCCATAGAAACCGCCCATCCATCTGTGACTTGACCATTAGCACTATAATAAACCTTTTTAATTAACTGATTGTCATAAGCAATTAAACCAGAGAAAATGAGAACTGATACAATACTAATCACAAAACTCATCGTGCTACTTGCAAAGAAAATATTAACTAAGCTAGCCACAATGATTCCAATCAAAGCTGCCATAAGAAATTTGACCATTCCTGACAAGTCACGCTTAATAGAAACTCCGATAAGTGCCATGACAAAGAAGACAATGGCAGTACTTAGGAAAGCTTGGAAAACAATAGCTTGCGTATATTGAACGATGATAAAACTAAGTGTAAAGCCATTCAGAGCGGAATAAACTAAGAATAAAGGCAGAGCCGCAGGCGTATTTCTTCTTGCAGCACCACTAGCCAAAAAAACCAAGGCTAACTCAACAAAAATAGCTGCCATATAGATCCAAGAATAATTCATGAGAATGTTGACAAAAAGATGAGAGAGAGGGAATAACATCAGATAAGAAATGACTGCTGAAAGCCCTACCCCAATACCAACAAGGCCATAAATCTTCCCGAAAAAGCGATTTAATCCTGCATCACTAGTTGTATAAATTGCATTTGATTTCATAAATATCTCCTGAGTTTAATAAATTAATTGTGGTTACTTTGTAGAGTCTTGTGACGGAAAAAACTTACTATTTTTAATGCGATTTCGTAAAGGTGTCACTGCTTCTTTAACAGCCCAGTACTTATCCACCATGGTAACGATATAAGATTCCTTATACTTCGGCGGTGCAATAGTTGCTCCCCACATATGTTTGAGGATGATATCCTCTTCTTTTTTGTTTAAATTAACAAGCTTTCTAGCATTACGAACAGCAATCCGTGGGTGCACCCAAGCATGACTCTTATTAAATTTGGTTACTCGCCAATCATAATAGAAAAAATCATGCAAGAGACCACCTCGGGCAGTGCTCTCAGCATCCCAACCTAATTTTTTAGCAATCTTGTAGCTGGTGTAACTAACATTAACCGAGTGTTTCAAACGTGTCGAATGATAATGTTGGACAATCCCATCCAATTTTTGAAAACGTGGGTGTGAAATCAAATGTCCAACAACTTCCATGAATTCTTTATCATCTTCTGGTCGATTCATAATAATACCTCATGAATGTTTCTAATGCTTCTTCATTATATCACTAGAGCTTAAATTTATCTTAAAAGGCGAATGTTTCTCAATAAAATCATCCTTAGGACCTAGAGACTAAACATGAGAATCCCTGCAGCAACAGCAACATTAAGACTCTCTGCCTGGCCTGGCATGTTAATATGTACCAGTTGATTAGCGGACTCAGCCATTTCCTTACTGATTCCCTGACCTTCATTTCCCATCACTAGGGCAAAATTACCGTCTGTCTTAACTGCTTTATAGTCAACGGAAACCTCTGAGAGAGTCGTTGCCAAGACTGGTAAATCTTGTTTTTTACAAGTTTCAACCATCTCAAGAATTGGTCCACGGTAGATTGGCAGATGAAAATGACTTCCCTGCATAGAACGTAAGGTCTTCTGATTATAAATATCAGCGGATTTATCTGATAAAAAGACCCCATCATAATCTGCAGCATCTGCTGTTCGAATCATTGTCCCAACATTACCAGGATCCTGAACATCCTCCAAGAGCAGATACTTCCCTGAAAGAGAGTCTGGCAAAGCTTGAGTTTGTTTAGCAACTTCTGCAACAATCCCTTGAGGCGTCTGAGTTTCACAGAGCTCCTTAAGAACCTCCGGACTAACCAACTTAACCTTAGACATATTAGCTACACGGTCAGCCATCTCCTCAAGCACAAAAATTTGAAGAATATGCGCACCACTTGCCTTTGCTTCCTCGAAGAGATGCCATCCTTCTATAAGATAACTGGTTTTACGGTGCTTGCGTTGCAGCAATTTTCTAGCAGTCTTGATACTAGCATTTTGCTTTGATTGAATGACTTCCATACACTCATTGTAGCAGAAATTCCTTGATAAATCTAGGAATTGACCGACTTTATAGTAAGGATTATACTGAAAGAAAGAATTTTCAAAAGGAGGTCATGGCCCATGCAAAAAGTAAGATTATTAGTCTCAGGAAAAGTCCAAGGTGTTGGTTTTCGTTATTCAACCTATGCATTAGCACTCGAAATTGGAGATATTTACGGTCGAGTCTGGAACAACGATAATGGAACTGTTGAAATTCTAGCGCAATCAGATAAACCTGCTAAGTTAGCTAAGTTTATCCAAGAAGTTCGAAAAGGACCTTCAAAATGGTCTAATGTAACCTATGTTGATGTAACCATGGCTAACTTCTCAAATTACAGTGATTTTCGCATAGCGAATTAAGATGATACCTCCGTTTTTAGCTTGTTCTCTTCCTTAAAAAAGGGTAAAATAGACAAGTATAACTAAAAAACAAAAGGAATGATATTGTGAATAAAATTCAAAAACGTCTAGCCCTTATGGGTCTTGCTGCCAGCATGCTTCTCTTCCTATCAGGATGTGTGAGCCTTGATAAGTCTGGTAATCCAACTGGCTGGGTCTGGAACCTACTTGGTCGTCCTATGAGCCACGTCATCACCTACTTCGCAAACAATCTTGGTCTGGGATTTGGTCTTGGTATTATCTTCGTAACTATCATTGTTCGTTCGATTATATTACCACTTGGTCTTCACCAATCTCGTAGTGCAGCCTACCAATCAGCAAAACGTGAGTACCTAGCCCCTATCTTGGAACCAATCAACGAACGTTTGCGTAACGCTAAAACTCAAGAAGAAAAAATGGCTGCTCAATCTGAACTCATGCAAGCTCAACGTGAAAACGGTCTTAGCTTGATGGGCGGTATTGGCTGTCTTCCTCTATTGATTCAGTTTCCATTCTTCTCAGCGCTTTACTATGCAGCACGTTACACTCCTGGTGTACTCAAGGATGACTTCCTCTGGTTTAACCTCGGTCATCGTGACTTCCCATTGATTATCATCATTGCCGCTCTTTACTATTTCCAATCTTGGTTGTCTATTCAACAAGTTCCTGAGGAGCAACGTAAGCAAATGGCGGCGACTATGTACAGCATGCCAATCATGATGATTTTCTTTGGTATCAGCTCACCTGCAGCCGTAATCCTTTACTGGTTAGTTGGTGGTATCTTCTCTATTATCCAGCAGTTGATTACTAACTATATCATCAAACCTCGCTTAAAAGAGAAAGTTGCTGAAGAGTTCAAAAAGAATCCTCCAAAAGCCCCTCGTACAACACCAAACAAGCGTAAAGATGTTACTCCAAAAAATACCCAAGCAATTGCAAATAAAGCCAAAAAAAACCGTAACGCTGGTAAGCAAAATCGTAAATAAGCTACAAAAACACTCTTGGAAGAGTATACTGATTCCAAAAAGTTTAGACAATTAATTTACAACAAAGGACTTAGTTCTGTATTGCACAGAAATAAGTCCTTTTAGTTTTACCTTGTATTAGTTTGTTATTTGTAATAATCA